>Ga0209208_10000342_pt1 | contig 57953 bp, 33 predicted proteins | sample S1TSphfallax_3_FD_187694 | JGI IMG/M metagenome (GOLD analysis project Ga0209208, IMG submission 187694) | Host-associated microbial communities from peat moss isolated from Minnesota, USA - S1T2_Fd - Sphagnum fallax MG (SPAdes) (version 2) | ecosystem: Host-associated > Plants > Peat moss >... | reverse complement strand
CCTTTTTTTTTTTTTTTTTTTTTTTTTTTTTTTTTTTTTTTTTTTTTTTTTTTTTTTTTTTTTTTTTTTTTTTTTTTTTTTTTTTTTTTTTTTTTTTTTTGACTTTTGACTTTTGACAAGATAAACTACAATTTTATTTTTTTGTTGTTAAGGTTTTGGGTTTCAATTTAACACTTGGATGAATTGGGTTTCATTTTTGTTCTTAAGATTTGTTGGGCAAGGTGTTTCCCTTTCATCATATTTATTTATCTTGGCGGTTGATTTTTGGGTTACATGTTAGGTATTCCTAGGTTTGGCCTTACATTTCCAAATGAAGAAATAATTAAAAATCATTATTTCATTGATGACATGATGTAGTGATAATAATAAAACCAAAGTAATTAAATCTTTTTTTTTAATGTTTTAGTGTCAAGAATTATATTAGTGTTTTTAATTATTTTAAAATATTCATGACAATGTTTCTAATATATTATGAAAACATGTGGTATGAATTTGAATGAATCTAATAAGGATAAGATATTTAAAATCATCATATGGATTCTTATTTTCAAGGAAATTCTTGAAACATGACATATTTGGGGGAGATTTTTAAACATATATTTACATTACAATATATCATAACATCTTGTAATGTCAAAAGATTTTTTATGATTTAAAAAAATTTACAAATGGGGATATTCTATGAATATTTCAAGAAATGCAGTCACACAAAGGTGCAAGGTTGATTCATGTTAATGTGAAAACACATGACATGATATTTGCTTCCAACCTAGAAAAGGGCAAATCCATTTTAGTTATCTTTTGTAAAGCAATTGTCTCCAAGCCTATATGGGGCCAAGTCTATTAGCATTTGGGTGTTTTTAAAACTCATGAATACACTAATTGGGGCAACAAAGATGGGTTCATGTGTAACTTAAGGCATAAGCAATTATGTATTTGGGGATTTATTGTGGGCTTGGTTCACAACTTAACCTATTGGAATCCTATTCCAACATGCACAATCAACTAAAATGGCTTGTTTGCAATTTCATTTGTGAAAGTTGAAAAAAGACGGTGAGGCAAAGGTGAAGTTGAATACTATAATTTTACCTCAAGGACTAGGTAGGCTTGGAGTCTTAGATTCACAAGCTCAAGTCCAAATCAATTTCTGCTAAATTCTTGACAAGAGGACTCACTCTAGGCACTTTGAAAAAGTTTAATCAATTGTAAGGTGGATTTAACTCAACCTAATGAATGGGAAGATGTGGCAAGATATGCTCTTTGAATGCCTATGGAAGTCTATTTTTAAGTTTTGGATTACCATCATGAAAGATAACAAAAAAATTTAAAGGGTTTCATGTGAAAAGACGAAACTAGTATACAAGAAATGTTGAGGCAACCATTACTTGGCAATCTTGACATGTGATGGATGCTAAAGAAGTTCCATTTGGTCTAGGTGACACCAAAGGTGTTAGACAATTGGCTAAAACTAGTTGTTTTAAAATGCGTTGGTAATGCACAACTTGAAAAGGAGTTGGAAATCATTGAATAAGGATGGGGTATGAATGAGAAACAATATTAGTGTGCAATGGAGTAGGGACTACATTTTGGACTCAATGCCATGAACGCAACATTCCTAGGCATTTCATTACAACTTGGCAATTAGGTTAATGATGGGTTACTAAACAAAGAGCAATTACTTTAATGGCTCCACAAGATCACAGAATTCCTTTATAATTAAGTTGACACGTTGGGGTTTTAAATAATTCCTACGTTAAGGTAGTTAGTTTCTATTGGAGAACATTTCATTAAACTATCTTAGGACCTTGGTAAATGGAAGTGGGAAAAGGTTTGAATGTCAGGCCAATTATAAACTTTTTGGTTATGTTGTGAAGAGGGTTACAAACTTAACATTCAAGAAATGCTACAAACATCCACATTGATGCAAAAGATGTTTACTATAGGCTTGAACTCCAACCACCTAAAAAGCATTCTAAAGTAAGTTTGGCACTCTTCTTTTCAAGATAAAAAAGTTGTCATTTGAATATAGTTGTTGATACTACACAAAAGGTTCCCCATGGAGTCATGGCGTGCCCAAAGGGGATGCAATCCCAATTGCTTGTTGGGTGGCAATGGGTTGGTGGAAACACCGTCTCATTTCTTGATGCACTTTTGGAAGAAACAATTTGTGTGTAGTGTGTTTTGGCAAATGCATTTGAGTGGGACAATGATATTGAGATTTGCAACTATTCTTGGCTTCAATTGCTACTTGGTGAAAATGTTGATGTCATATTTCCTATTTGTTTTATTGATTGGTTTAGCACTTTTATTTTTGGGAAACACTCAACTAATATACTTTGTAACTTTTTAATCCATTTTCTATGGTTTCAAAGATGTTCATTTGAGTTTGAGTGCCACTACTCTAGATCTAATGTGCCAACTTTGGCTTGGATTTCTACTATTCAAAAGGCATGGTTACTTGGCAAACTATCATAACATGTAAAACTCTAAACTACATGCTAAAATTCAATTAAGAATTGAGGAACACTTTGCTAACACTCGATTTGCCAACAAACTCTTCTAGAAGAAGGGGAAGTTCATTGTTTGGACTTGTTCTTCTTGAGTTTACATGTATTACACTCTATTAAAAAGGTTTTATTTTTTCCCCCACCCCCTAATGGGGGTGCATTGTCTATGTTAAACCATGCACAAAATCAACGACACAAATATTGCAACTTTTTTTTTTGAAACGTGTGGCCCAGAGCTAGTCCAAGATTCATTTTTTGATTACATGTATAAGAATGACCATGACCCATCATTTTATGATGTTAAATGTAGGTGCAATACCATAAACACATTCACCCCTATCTTTTAATAAACAATATCATTGAGAAAGGCTTTAGTATAGTCCAAATGCAAATGGTTAAACTTATGCAATGATTATATTCCAACAACCATCCTTCACATGCAATCAAGGTGAGCCATCAACTACATGACCTAGAAGAGGATTTACCTGTACTCATAGATGTATGGCATTGTGTAACTGCTTGCCATGCACTTCACATTCACAAAGCATTATATACATGGCAACATATTGTTCAACCATGAGGTACTTGTTTGAATTAATAATATCACTTGCACCAACATCTACATTAATAAGTACATTTTGTGGTGTAATGTCTCATATGCGCACTACTGCACATGTTAAATTTCTGAAATTGAACACATTACCTTACTCCTCAAAACACATGCACTTAGTTTTACACACATGCATTAAAAAATGGGAATTCAACAACAATCTATCTCAACCCAAACCATTTTCTTTAAAAGTAGAATAGTAAAAGGGAAAAAAACACTAAATTGATAAATATGATGTTAATTATGGACAACGGTGGTGACCTAAAAGATTAGACATCATCATCATCACTGGCCAATAATGTTGAAATATATAATTTCAAAAATGAATTTGAAGGAAGAATACATCGATTAACCTTTGTCCAATCTTCAACAACATTGGAAAGCAAAAGACAAATAATAATGGGGCACCTATTCCTATATGGTTGTGATATCATCCCTTCATCCAAGAAGAAAGTCCAAATCTAAACTGGAACAAACAAAACCCCAATCAAATTGGGCATACATCCATATGTACACATGCTTAATTTTAACTATATATGTAAGTGACAATGCATATAGGGTTCTAATAGATTATTATTGTGTAAATATGATTAGACATATGGAAATTACAAAAGGCATAATTCACATACTTACATAACAAATAGGTATAAAAATTCCCAATTAGAATCTACCAAATAAACATGGCATGGAATAGACAAACATACCTTGTTAAAAAATTGGTTTTGTTTTGTTGCCTCCCCAAGTAAATTGTTCATTTGCATTTTGGCCTCACTAGCAACACTACTTATTCACTTATAATATGAACTAAACTTTAATTAGCACTTTCAACCACAATAATTAAATAGTTTTCTAGGAGCCAATAAAATGAATCTAATTCAATAAATTGGTTTAACATTTATATACAACACCCTAAACATGTGAAAATTAGGTTGAACTACATTAAAAAAACACTTGTCTTACTATTACCAAAAATCAAAATGAGTTAGGCCATAACATGGACACTTACTAGATCAATTGAAACTCATGATGTTGTGCTACCATTTTCTGTTCGGGGTTTAGGTGTCAGAACCATCTAAGTTGCCACATCCTTGAGGTTCACACTCTTCCAATAATGGCACACTTCTGTGTAACTCCTTCAATATTATTTGTTTTCGAAAGTGAAACTCAAGAAGATGCAATTTGTTGTGGGCCCATTTGTGACTACTATCTACCAAATTCTTCCATGTTTCACTAATGAGACACAATGTCAAGTATAATAGTAGTCGATCCTCCCATGGTTGGATCTTACATATCATTTGGTGAAATTGTGATGAAATCCCCCATTGCAAACTCATGGCCTTCTATTACTAGTGCGAAGCTGCATACAAAAGGTAGACAATAAGCCTATTAAACCTAGACCCTAAACTTAATCTTGAGATTTTAAAGCAATCTCCAAATTAAGCTTCTTAGTTGCAAAGTTATTATGAATGAAAACATACATTCATGATTTACTTAATAATGAGTTATTATAAAATGTTCACCTAAGGAGTCATTGAAGGGACATAAAAAAATTAGGTTTGCATTGTCACCATTTTTGTACATGTATGTTTGATACTCACAATACACCACATGTACCAAATCTCCACCTATTTAATCATCCCCCAACACAATTTACAAGTTGTTACAAATGTGAAAGCAAGAAATATAACTTGATAGTTTACACACACCACATTAAACAAGTTGAAACATATGCAACATAAAGACCATTTAATATCAACAAGATATTTTCTTGACAACAATATCTGAATAATATCCCAAGGACTCAAAGAGGTCATGAAACTAACAACATTTTCAGAAAGCACCTCCCAAAAATTTGCTCCTTGATAGCTTTGCACGAATCACACATTTTTTCAGTTGTAGCAAAACATATGGTTTTTCTCCCAACTATAACGACCTCAAGTTGTAGAGATCAAGCCATGTATGATAGTTAGTAGAGGAAATAACAGTTCAAATTATTTTACTCAAAACCCAACACAAACCCATCTTCACAACTAGTTTATTACTTGTCCAAAAATTGAATTATATTTTTGTCCATAGCTCTTCAATATTGAACCACATGAAATTTGTAACAACCTAAATCATGGCAACAAAAGTATGGGTCCGATAGTTGTAGGTCTGCCACAATTAGGGCAACAACTTTCAATACTAGCAAATCTTCAACCCCTTTAGCTATTTTCTTGGAAATCGCACAAGTTCCAATTGGATTACTATTTGAAATGTGTTATTATACAAAATTTGGGAGTAGAACAACATGATTAACACACAAAATAATTATTTGCATAAATACAATACATTGCATTTTAAACATGTGTAATGACAAAGATTGGCAAATCATATTAAAATGGATAAATTGATTAGGGGAACATGGGTTGGGAAAAAACATCAAAGGCTTATTAGTACATGAACTTCAAATTCAACACATGCACTATCACATAGTTGGGCCATAACTTTTAGCTACTATGTCAAGTTGGCTTGGGTGTAGAAGGTACTCAATGCTTGTAAAGTTGAAGCATAATCTAAAAGCATGAAAGAAGCTTGTTGGCAACAATTACAAACTTATAAGTATCCTGCATGTATAAAGCATTTTGAAATACATGTTGCCAAAGTGCAAAAGGTTATTCAAGACAAAATTTGTCTCCTACCACATAAACTAGACAATGGTTAAATATGAGTGGTGTTGGTTGTGGAGATATTAAGGTTAACAAGAGGTTTGCAAATAACATCAAAACACTTGTAGATACTTGAAGCTAAAGCTCAAGAAGAGCTTGTAATGGGTCAAAATTCATATGAACCCTAGAAACATGTCTATGGCAACTATAAAACACATGTCAAGCAAGTAAAAAATCAAGAAGAACATGTGACTACAAAATTGAACAAAACATTCAACAAACTTGACTTTTACTGAGATTTAGGTACAAGCATTCAAAAACATAAACAATGCATGCATTTGTGCATGATTAAAAAACAAGTTCTTTAGTGTTTAGTGTGGTAGAAATTATGTTTGCTACAACTTGTGCAATTCAAAAACAACACATGTTCACTACAATTAAAAAGCAACCAACACTTCTAATGATTAAAAAACAACTAACACTTCAATAGAAGGTGAGTTATGAAATGCATATAAAACTTCTTTCGATCTAAATAGACTACATGATAGGTCGAATGGAAACACATCTTTGTAACTTGAAAAAACATGTGCAAAAACCTAGAACTTCCAGCATACAATCTAGTTCAATAAAAGAAGAATTTTTAACCTCTCAAGACACTCGTAGAAGGTTTAAGTTTTTGAATATCAAAATTATTACCTACCTTCTTCTCAATAATAAGGACTCAAGAAGGATGGATTGCACCTCATTAAGAATTAAAAGACTTGTGTAGTCCGATTGAATTTATTGCCCTCTAACCTATAAGTTAAACTCATGACCAATGTACTTTTCTATCCTAGCAAGTTGCTGGACTCAATCAATTGTTTAGCATGAATCTTGAGGCTAACAAATGAATATTAACTAGCTTAACAACATTGTAAATGCTAGAATTTCCTTCAGATGCGCGCACCAAGTTCACAACGCCGTAAGAAAAGAATTAGCTACAAGTGGTGTAGCCTAATGATGTTGCATATAGTGTCAAAGTTGAATATGCTTTAGTGGAAAAAACTTGACAAAGGCGAGTGGTTGCCCAAAACAATAATGATGCAATTTATTTTTTATTGATCAATTTTGATTTGGAATGGATCATTTTCAATCCAACAGCCCACAACTAAAAAATTCTAAATATACAATACATTTGAAATATGTAATGTACATATCTTGGATTCATTAGTCCCATAATGGGGTCCTCCATTTCAAGTTTCAAGGAACATTACAAAACATAAGTGAAATTGAAAAATAAAACCATGCCCATTTGTAAAATCTTTTTTGGAAATTCTATCTTTGTTGATGCCCAAAACGTTCATTAATTAATTAGTGTTTGTTTGGGGACATGAACAATGTATTGCAACAACGGGTTAACTCGCATGGATAGTTTATTATTATCTGAAAGACTTAGATCAAGTTCACTTTGCATGCAGAAGTCTACCTTATGGGGATAGGGATTAAAAATTGTTCATTGATGATGAACTTAGCAAGGCCTTTCGAAATTCAAAATGGAGCAGACTTTTTCTTGAGCCATTTAAAGGACGTGAATAATCCAAAAATAAAGTGTAATGGTTAAACCTTACATCTCAATTATGGCCAGAGTTGAAAGGTTTGCCCTTTGCAAAAGATGGTTAACACCCATTTCATAGTTATCATGCAATTTTTGAAGCCACCATTTAGTTTTCAATATCCGTCTTATGTTTGGTTCAAGTAGTTTAAGGGTTGTTTGAATGGGGATTCGAGAATACCACAACTTCCTTTAGGTGACATCTTAAGTAAACATTTCCTTTTTTTGTTTTATTTTGTTTTCAATATCTTTCATTTCACATTGGTTCATTTATTTATTTTTATCTTTTATTTTGTCAAAGGTTTGTAGTTTGGGGAAATTTCATTTGTTCATTTTTGTTTATAGTGGATTCTAGTATTTATTTGTAGACTATGTGAAGGCATTTGTAATTCTAGTAGGTAGAAAATCACGTTGTCAACCATGTTCTTTATTTAAAGAGGTGAAGGATGTATTTACATATTTGACTATTGGTTTAAAAGGTTAGATGTTTCCTTAGTTTCGAATTGCTTATAGGGTTGAATTTCAGTTTTAGTAACTCATGTTTCAAATTCCTATATACATGGCGACATAGTTTTTGATACTTTTATTTGTATGACATCAATAAATTGACAATTATTGCTTTTTCATGCACTTGAGGTTTACTTTGGTCCTCGACTCCACATAGTGAAATTCATATTTCATAATATGCAATTTTTTTCATACTCAAGGTTAAATCTTCAATGTATATGTTAGAATACGTTTCAAGTTAGGACTATGACACCCATTGGTGGCCACTAGATGATATTTCTATTGTTATTTTCTAATAGATAATTATTTTCAATGCTTAATGCCCCCCAAGCTTTTGTGTTCAATGTTCCACCAACGATTTATGAAATATATGAACTGTAGCTCATAAACTATTTTGTTGATACTTTACATTTGAATGACATAAAATTTAGTAGTTAATTCAAATTGTGTTATTTGATCCACTAAATTGCTTACTAAATGATTTATTGATTTTGGTGGGCACCACAAAAACTTGGTGATGTTATGCGATGCTTTGGTTATTTCCCTTGTTTTGAAGGTTTTTAAATTTTTAAATTTTGGTGGCCACCAGGTTGAAAATGTTATTCCATTTTCTTCAAACTTTCAGAATTGATTTTTTTTATTTTTGAACTATTTCATAGTATATAATTAATTAGATATGTGTTCATATCATGTTTTGGTTAATTTCCACAACAAAATCCACATGATTCATTGCCGAAACATAACCAATATCATGTATTGATGATGGTTGTTAATGGGCCCACCAAAGGCATCTGACATCTCACCAAGTTTGACATCCATTTCCATGACATCGTAAGGTCCACATTTGTATCTGAAGCATGGAAAATCTCTAATGCATGACAATTTGTGTCATTGACCAAAGCTTGAACATTCGAAACATGTTCATTTGCATATGCATTTGAAACATGAGTTGAAAAGGTAATTGGGTCTAGGAATGTAGGTAATCAATCCTTATTATCAATAGTTCAGAAACTTGCACTTTCATCTAATGAACATCAATAAGGGAGGAAGATCTTGCGCCTTGGGTCTTGAGCTTCAAAGTTGAACTTGCTAAAAATGACGTAGATTTGACAAAAGCATATAAGAACATGTAACATGAACCTCTTGAGATTCCAACGAAAGATGCAACATATTATTTGACATTAATTTTGTAGGAACGCCAAACTATTTTCATCATGGTTCCTTTCGAGTTCTTGAGGACCTTTAATGGTTTCATCCACTCAAATTAGATTAACACTTTCAAAAACATGGCCCTTGTTTGAAACTTGAATATTCAAAATGTGGACTTCCAAAACTTGAGCTTTCAAATTTGGATTTTCTAGAATTTGAACTTTTGAAACATGGATGTTTGAAAGTTGAAATTTCGAAACATAAAAAACATGATGGCCTTTCACATGTAAAACATTATTAAGGACCTATGAAACATGTTGGTTCTTGTGTGATACATGTTTTGAAATATCCATGTATAGCATATCCACATGTGCTTCCACCACATCATGTGGGTTAAACTCCATTTTAGATGTTTATGTCATGTGAGCATCATGTTGTTCTACTTGTTTTTTGTTCAAGTTTATTTTTGGTTGGATAAAATCCATTTCATTTATTTCACGGACCTAGATGCTCCATCCATTGGTTGTGAAGTCCAATGGTGCTTCCAAAGATAACATCATTGGTTTACTTTCAATTGTAACTAAACAAGAAACAAGGAAATACGTCTTTGTTATACCACCTTATCTAGGGCAAACATAGCCTCATGGGGGAGATTAACATCTTGATATTGAAGCATACCCCAATGGACATTAACCCATCCCATGTTTATGTATTCATGACGTTTTAGATATTGCCTAATTTCTAGAAATGAAGCTTCACCTTGTTTTTCATATGTTTGCTCCCAAATTTCCTAGAACAATGCAACATCTTCACGTACCATATCCTTTAATGCCCTAATTTGTACAAAAGCAAAAAATAATGACATCTTGGATACATTATATAATGTTGATAAACCTTTCATATGCAACCTCTATGTCCTCCTCCCTGTTACCCTCACAAATTTCTCATCCCCTAAATAGAAGATGCCCATCTTAATGCTTTAATATATCTATAATTTTTTGCCAACCATGATGATATTCCCCTATCCTTAGCTTTCTAGGGGAAGCCTAATTAGCTTCTTGGAGTGGGCAAACATAACTAACATCCTTATTGAGGAAGTGCAAGAAAAAAAACCTTAACTAACTTAACTTCCCAAGAACAGTCTTAAAAGGTATGTTCCTCCACAAAAAGATACTTGAAATTTTTTGCCTTATGGGAAGAATGTGACCAAGGGAGCTCAAGTTTATTTGTCGCAAGTAAGCATTCTTCATTAGTGACAATATATTATAAAGGATTCCAATCCCAATTTATAGCCTCAATTTTTGTTACATTGGCCATATCAAATTCCTTGAAGCATTTAGCAACAAAGGCCAACATTTGTGGTTTTAAGTTATCCTTGTGTTCATTCTTTGCCTCACAAAACTATTGTAGATGTTTTTGATAGTCTAAAAACTCATGGAAAAAATTGGCCAATGATTGTATGTTGCTAACTTTTAGAAGGTCCATTGTTTGGGACACTGAAACAACAATGTCAACTCCATGTTTAACTTGCATATGATTGCACAATGAAAATTATATTAACATGGACATAACAAACATATGTAACATATGAAACATGAATAAAACACATACCGATTATCAAGGTATTTCATTTGAGATTCTATTTAACTCAAACAAGTGGAGTGGCCATGATTTGGGGGATCGAAAAATGCTATCACCATGTTTCAGGGTATTCAACCATGAAGTGGCTATGTTTTGGTTGATTAAAACATGCTAGAGCCATGTTTCAAAGGATTGGGAAAAGAAATGGTTAAGTTTTGGGAGATTAAGACATGAAGTGGCTATGATTTGGGGGACTAAAAATCTACCAACAATGCCACATAAAGGTCAATAATGGAAAGGAAACTTATTAAAAACGTGGATGAAAAATAAAATGTAAATGATTATACAAGAGAGGAACCTTTAACCATAAGTGATCATGAAACCTCAATTATGGAGAATTTGATACACACCTATGTATCCAAAACATAAATATGGAATCAAGTGTGAATAAAATGATTGAAAGGACTATAGAACACATATGTTAAATATCATATGATCATGTGGATGTATTGCAATGGAGCAATAAGCTTAGAGTAATTGAATACTAGTTTGTTGCCTCACATTAACTTGCCAAATGCGAAGTACACAACGGTGTTGAAGTTTGGATCCTTAACAAAGGTACCCAATGTGTTTGCAAATTCATCTTTTTTTGTGCCTTTTAGTCCCAAGCAATAAAATTTCACTATAGTAGATGCCAAATCCTTGGTGTTTTTATGATGTTTTGAAAAAACATTGGTTTTCATTTCAAGAGTTCTCAAAATACATAATTAGTTTCTTGCTAGGCACCATTCTCATATAACACCTTATCAAGTTCTAATTTCTTCTTCAATCCCCATTGTCTCCTTTTGGCTTTTTGAGAGTTGATGTTGGGGTATGCAACTCAAGTATTTGTCAATACCCAGATTTATTGATGGCAAAGCTACATCCGAAACTTTCGTATGTTTGGACTTTTCACTATTTAAATTGTGATTTGAATAGAAACTTTAGTACGTGGGTGTAGTCGCAATAACATGTACCATAACAAATGTAACCCTTGTTTGGTTTTTTCATGTTTTAAAGTCATAAATTAATTTGATGTTGAAATTGTAATATTTGTTTATATAGTTGTATTTTTGATATATCATGAGAAATTAATTCAATGAATATATATTTTTTAAAAACATTCATTAAGCATTGTAATGTTTACTTTTAAGTAGTGAAAAGACTTGTAAACAAATTTCAAAGTTTTTGAAAATGACAATTTTTACCAAAATTTTAACATCAACCTTAATAAAATAGTATGATTTTTTTTATAAAAAAAATTCAAAATATTCTTTCAAAGATTTTTTCAAGAATATTCCAAGAATATTGTAGAAATATTTCCCCCAAAAAATCACAAAATAGTCAAAAATCAGGCGGGTGTGGTTTGTGTTATTTCGTTTGCACCTAAATAAATTTATTATGAGTTGAAACATATTATACCTTTGAAACACGTTAGTTTAAACCTATTAAAACATGGCAATCAATAAGCATCAAAACATTCCTATAAAAAAAAGTTAGTTTATAGGTTTTCAGACTATGAAAGTTGAAACATGATGATGAGTTGTGGACAATTGATGAAGTTAATGTAGAATCGAATTGAAACATGACATTTTTTGTAAAAATTATGTTATTTATCATAACTTGGCCAATGAAACATAGATACTGGTATTGTAACATGTTTCATTGTTACTAATAGAAAGTCAAAACATGGAAGGAAGTATGGACAATTGATGACTTTGGCTTAAACTTGACTCAAAACATGATATTTGTGTGGGACGAATTTGAAACTTATCAAATTTCGTCCACTAAAACATAACTACATACATTGTAACATGTTTCACATGAATTGATAAGGGTTACTTTTCATTAAAAAATTAGAGATTAAACAAATATTTTTCAAGTAGTTTATAATCGATAATTGATTTTAAAAAAATTTAAACAACCATTACAATGTTGTAGATTCACATAGATAGGGCATGATTTGATACCATTTTGTTGAAATTGTTCTTAAGGTATAGTTTTCGACAAAGCAAAATGTTTTAGTTTCTTGTTTGTTTTTGAAACTTGTTTGACTAGTTAACCTCCATATATTGTCAATTGTTTCTTACGAACAACCACAAATTCCTTTGGGACTTTTTTGTGAATTTCCAAGGATGTTGTTTTTTCTTTAATCTATTTGTGTTTGTAAAGCCAACATAGATAAAGGGAGATTGTGTTATAGCTTTGACAATGCATTCACCTTTGCCCTATATTCCAAAATGTTTCCACCCTTCACAAGATGCATTGCGTTTGTTAATGGTGGGCACAACTTGAATTCTAAAGGATTCCTTTCAAAATCTACATCTTTGTCACACCCCTTCTTTCAGCGTTCATTGATCCTCATCTTCAAGTTCTTTTTGCAGTTACAATAAAAACAAATAAATTCCTTCCTATCTTTCTGGCAATGATTGTGACATTCTTGAAGTAATTGTAGCCACTCCTCATGAAAATTATTTTATCTATCTTCACATTCTTTACTATCAAATATGTTATTTCGATCCCCATGTTTTTATTCATCTATCACAACTACTTAGATTGTTGTGATAAAAAGAAAAAAAGATGGGAAGAAGGGATGTGCTATGCTTGTATTGCCTCATGTTAATGTTGCAAGAAGAAATAGAGTTTGTATCTCTAACAAAACTAAGAAACGATACAAAGAAACTAAACCTTAACCGAAACATGGAATCTGGTTATTTGATGTGACAATTGACATGTGGCCCATCCCTCTTGTAATAAATTCCTACTTCAACTTAAAAACCAATTCCAGTACTTGCATTAATTGTTTTGATGGAATAGTCAACAAAAGTCAGACCAAATGTTTAAAAGTGGAAAAAGGTTTAAAGCATTATGGATGGGGCATGGATGGGTTTTGCATGGAGGGACATGCAACATGTGCACATGGCATTAAAACATAGCTCCCAAACTTTACATGTTTCAATGGGTGGTATGTTTTAGTTTTGGGTTGCCCATGCATCAAAACTTGTGTTGAACTGCCCGTTGAAATTTGACATGTTTTGGTGGGTGGTAGGTTTCCACTTTTAGGTTTCAGTGACATGTTTAGGGGTGCAACACTTGGGGGGATCAAAATTGATGTCGAGTTATTGTCAAAGCATGACTTGTTTCAGCATCAGTTTGCTTAAGGCCTCACACTGCCTATGTGTTGAAACCGACACCGAGCCACCTCAAAATAAACGATGCATTTATGAATTGTCACTGAAATAATAGGGTAAAGCCAAGTTACCTAGAATCCGGATCAAAGAGGGGGTTATTGTGTGGAGGGAAAACTAGGGTGGGGGGATTCCAAAAATAAGGGGCATAGGATGAAAGGCAGGGTAGTCAAATCCACCTTTGTCTGGGGCTTACGGGCTTTACCCATCATAAAGCATGAAACAAAAGTTGTCATGAACCTAAACACAGGTTCGTCACAAGGGTATAGGAGGGGCAAGTTCAGTACACTTACACCTTAAGAGTGGGAGAGATCTTAGCCTAAAATAGGCATAAGATCCCTCCCACTCTAAAGGAGTAGGTGTAATATGCAATATCCCTCCTCTTTCCAAATAGGCATATTCACCAGTATAAGGTGCCTTTCAAATGCACTTAGGAAACTTCTCCAATTGCTTTATGGTTGGGGCAAAGATGGGCGGCCAGCATTTGTCAGCCAATCATTTCTTACCAGTAGATTGGGCAAGATCTTGCCAACTGATGAGTTTCCCGAGATATGAATAAAAATTGTTCACCTCCCTTGCCAAGGCTTGTGTGTATCTAAAAAAGATAGACTCGGACTGCAACTTGCATTCTAATACAATAATTTAATCCTTCTTTTGGCTTTTGAATGATGAGCATGATGCTTATCCACAAAAATACTTTTCTTCTTGGGTAACTTATTAAGTAGTTTCTCTCATTCTATGCTCATTCTTGGTAGTTTGAATGTTATATAAATCAGATTATGGAAACCTGGTCAACACGCTTATGTTATGCTGTGTAAGTGAGCATTTTTGTTTTTTAGGACGAATTTTCACCAGTTGATTTTCTTTTTCAAACTGTCACATTTTTTTTTTTGGGAAATTTTCTAGTTGTCAAATTAGAAAAAAGAATAAAAATTTGCCTGATTCTAGATGGAGTTCCAACAGGTAACCAAAAATATTTAAAATATATATTAAAAAATTACTTTCGTATTTTGTTTATAGCCAGATTTGGCTAAATCCTCTTTATGGCTGATTGCCAGTTGAGCAAAATCCAAACAAAAAGAAAAATTCACTGCTGTCGGTAGAGCTGAATTAGCCTGCTACGCAAACCTTTGATTAGGGGTACAGGTTTTGGGATATGATCTCTGGGGATCAGACAAGTTTGTGATGGGCATCTGGAAAACTGGCTAAATCCGGGACCACGTAAGAAGGCTGGGGACTACAACACAGAAGGCTGGAAACTAGAGACTCCAGAGTACTTCAACGTACTAAAGTTCAGGAACCCATGATATTGCTGTCAAGTAGGAGCTGTAAGGCACCTCATTGGACCAAACTTCCAATCACCTACATATTGGTTGATGATGAGGACTGATGAAGAAATTTATGCACATGGTTTTCAACTGATGATGTAAACTGCCTGCCAAGCTTTATTAGCTCTGTCCACCATAGTGGAATTAAAACAGAGTTAGTTTTGCATCAGTAGCAGGCTAAGTAGTGTGTAAGATTTTTGGGGTAAAATTTTGGCTGGAGTTGGAACCAATGTGTGAGTGACACCATGGATACCTTGAGACCTAGCTGTACTTTCTAGGCTGCTTCCTTTTGTGGCGTCAAATTATCACCAACCATGGTTACTTGGTTAGGTCAATCATTTTTTCGGCAATTAATTTAGTTCAGCAGCCGAAGTGAACCAGTACCTGCATTGATGTACCTTCGCCTTCTTGAGTCAGGCTTCTTAGTGGCTATATTTGAGCTAAGAAATGCTAAATGTGGACTAAGAGATGGCCATTTAGTCTTCAGATTGGATACTTATGATGCTTAGAAGCCACCAAAACATAATTTGGGTTTTTCCCAGTGTTGGTTGGTTATTCGACATAGGAACGGACCAGTGAGGGGTGGGCATTAGAATCAAGACCGGGTATTATCCGGTCATTAGATAGAGTATATCCATATATGACAGCCAGGGCTTCTTTTTTTTCAAAAACCCAAACTCTCCTTTTACCCAGGATTTTTTTTGAAACTTATTGCATGCCCTCACCTCGTAACAGGCAGTTTCATAAATCAAATATATGTAACTGCACTCGACCCAAGGTATAGGATATTTCAAAAAAAACTTGACTCATACCCTTTTAATAGTCAGAGGAGTCTTCATTGGGGTTAGGGTTAAGTTGTAGGTATTATAGTTTCAGTATGTATTTGTAGTTGTCTGTTGTCTGTAGAAGGGGAAAGAAATTTCAGATTTTGGACTGGGGTCTGGCAAGTCCTAAAAATGGACTCACTAGAAAAGAAAAGAAAAAGTTCATTTTCAGAACTTACAGGCGCACAAGTCCTGAAAGTGGGCCGCAGTGAACCAGCGGCCACCAGTGCACCATTTCAGGACGAGGCCATTCAATCTGTTTTGGGATGAACCCAAACACATCCAAGCAGGGCATTTTTATTGTCCTTTTCTCCTGCCCAGGGGTTTTTTAATCCTTCTTCTCTGCCCCAAAGTTTCCCCCTCCTACCTACCTCATCTCATTTTGCGCTCACCTCCATCACAAGAGTTTGGGAGAGCTTGAGTAGTTGAAAGCTTTGAGGGGCTAGGAATGTGGAGACGTTAGGCAAGAGGAGTTTAGGGTTTAGGGAAATGCAAGGCAAGGGAGTGTAAGTCATAAGCGGGTTTAGGACCAAAACTATGTATGTTTATTACATAACTATGGAATCTACATTCTTGGTTGCATAAATATTTTCTCACCCTTATATTTTCTATGCATAACTAGTATGCCACACCATCTACCATGAACTAAACACAAACACCACCAAAACCATTCAAAACCAAAAGCTCGAACCCCTTCATAATTTTATTTCATCAAATTTTGCATTCATACAACAAAATCTTTCTATCAAATGAAGGTGTTTCTAAAGGTCATAACACCAACTTATATACTAACCAAAAGAAAACTAAACAAAAAAATTCCTAAAGTCTACACATCACATGGCCCCCATGTGATTTCACATGCATAATCAAATGCAAAGATTTTCACATGACTTTTATATAATTTAATATGTGAAGGTCAATGCACCTTCATGCGCAAAAAACTTTCACAAAATTTTCGCATAAATTAATGTGTGAAAGTCAAACATTATGATCCTATTAACAAGTAAATCATTAAACTTACATATTAAATAATTACATAGGTAATAGTTAAACTTCATCAAGTTACATGAGCTTAGGAAAGTGGATATGCAAGGCAAGAGGAATTTCAACCTAATGGCAGAAGTGGGAGCTTGAAAGTAAACTCTTTCCATTCTACTCTTTTTTTATTTCTTCTATCATTGTTTTGTTGCGAAGAAGGTGATGGCAAGAGTGATGTTGCCTCCTCCATCCTTGTTGTTTTGTTGTGAAGAAAGTAACGACATGAGTGTTGTCGTTTCCTCCTCTGCAAAAAAGGTGATGGTAGCATTATCGTTGCCTCTTCCTTCCTTGTTTTGTTGCAAAAAAGGCAACAATAGGAGTGTTGTCACCTTCTTCTTCTCTCTATCTGAGAAGAAAAAAACAATGACATTGCCATCACCTCCTCCTTCTTCGTTGTTTTGCTACAAAAAAGGTGATGACATTATTATTATTGTCTGCCTCTTCATTGTTTTGTTATGAAAAAGGTGACAATAGCAGTGTCATCGCCTCCTCCTTCCTTGTTGTTTTGTTGTAAAGAAGGTGACGACAAACGTCACCTTCTTCTCTCTAGGGTCACCTTTTTTTCTTTATTTGAAGAAGGTGTTGCCTACCTTTTTTTTGCATGTTGTCATGGGCTCTTGTTGATGTTCCTTTCAAAGGTAAACTAACCCATTTTTTTGCTTTTGGTCCTTTGTAAAAGGAAAAAAAATTCAATATGGTTGTTTATTAAAGTTTTTGGTTGGGTAGGTATGATTGCAATCGATAGAAAAAGGAAATTGAAGAAGGTTTATTCTGATCAAAAGTTCAAGAACAAAATGTTGTTACACCAAATTTGGCAATTGAAAAACAAAATGTTGCTGCATCAAAATTAGGAATTGGGGAACCTAGAGTTGATGAAACAAGTACACAATATAATTTAGAGTTGGCCCATGTGATTGTGTTTAATCCAAGTGATGAGATCTGTCCCAAAACAAATTGGGAATTTTGACCGAAAAGTGGTAGGTTAGATTATTTTAGAATTTAAATAAATCAAATTTTATTAAATCGATTGAAAAAAATTGTACAAAACTTTTAAATTTAATTATACCCACGCCTTTCATCATTTGATGGAAGGTGTGAGATTTTTTTAAAAAAAATTCATTGTAATACTTGAAAAAAAGTTAATCTTGTTTACAATACTTGCATTTTGTTATGTGATATTGTTTCTAAGGTTTAGGGTTAAGGTTTTTTAATTAAGAATTAAAAACTTGTTTTTTGGGGGTTTGTGATTCAGGTCCAAAGGTTGAAATTGACCCCACTCAACCATTAGCACCCCCTTATCCACATGATATTGTTCATAAAAGCAAGGAATGGAATAAGGATAAGTCAAAATGGTGATGTAAAATCGACAATTACATTGTTACATATGTTGCCAAGTGGTTATTAATCAAACATTTGAAAGAGGTGCATGGTTTAGTGGCAAAAAAGACCAAACTCGAGAAGCCTTCAATTTTTAAAAGATGTTTTTAGCATCAAGACCACATTAAAATGAATGTTCACATCTTGGGAGATGCCATGGCTGTGTACAGATGGAACAATCAAAAGGTTGCCAATCATGTTCATGCCAAAGCCTAACACAAATGGGATGAACTAATAATTGTTGCACAACAATGTCCACCATTACCAAAATCAACTTTGGTCAAGTTAGTTTTAGAACAATTGTTGTAGGTCTTAGGTTTTAATGCTTAAGGCATGGGAGAGATGTAATTTCACATATTAAGAAGGACAAAAATTTACAAGAGATGATATGATTGACATGTTTTGCATATGCATAAGGATTGAAAATGGCATGGGATGTTAAAAATTGAGATCAAAAGTCCATTAAAGCAAGTTGGACACAAGAGTTGATAATTGTATTAAATTTCCATGATTTTAGAATGATTCATGGAAGGTAAGAAATAATAATAATCAATGTTTTTTTAAAAAAAATTAGTTTCGTCCAAGGTGTGTTAGGGTGTAACTTAGCGGTTTTTAGATGTTTATAAGGTTTAGGGCATAACAAAGGAAGAGTTTGTTGCAACTACAATTCATGTTGAAATGCAATGTCGCCATTTGTACAATGTTCGTCATACAACAAAGGCTACAAAGGCGATAATTGCTTACCAAGTCAAACACAACATTGTAGATAATGATATGGTTTACAGTTTCCACGTTACATAGTATGTTAGGTTTTATTAACCCCTTCATTTTTTGGACTACCCATATATTGAACTTTGTTCCTTTGATATACTATAAAGAGCTTTTTTTTCATTAGGTTTTTAAACATTTTTTAATCCACCCATTTTTGTACATCTTTTATTAATATAATAAATTTTCTAATCACACTTGTTTGATGGGTATATGGTTAATCATATAAATATATATTTTTGTCATCTCCTTAGTGCTTTAGATGTAAAGATCAAAATTTAATTGATCCCATATGCACATTTTATAATTAACTTGTTTAGGATTTACAAAAATTAATAATGTACATTGTGTAATACCTACATTTAATGTATTAGAAATCATATCACCTAAAGATTTTTGGAGCAATGCCCACATTCTAATTAACTTATTGGCATTGTCATGAAGCCAAACATGCAATACCTACATCCTTTCTATTTTTATTTTCATAAGGCCATTTAAATTTGCAATACCCACGTATAGCTTTTTTAAATAGTTGTTGATTTTTTATTACATCCATTGCAATACTTGCATCATAATGCATTTACTTGCATTATGTTTAAGTTCAAATTGCAATACTTGCATAAATGTTTCCTAATAGTTGTTGGAATTTTTTATTTCCTTCGCAATATTCGCATATGGGTTTAAAAATAATGTTAATTTCCTTCAACACTATAATACCCACAATGTTTTATGAACAATAAAATCTTTAACGTTTAATATCCTAAGATAATTGTTTTAAATAATTAATGAATGATTTTTAGATATTTTAGATAATTAATGAACGATTTTTTAAAAAAACTAATGAATTTTTAGATAATGTTTCACATAATTAAAAAATTATCAAAGAATATTTTAGATGATCAAAGAATGATCATATAATTATTAAGGATGAATTATGATAATTAATCATTTACATTATCTAAAATAATTCTCTAATATTTATTTATTCATGACATAATAATCTAAAAATCAACAAATTATGTCATATAATTAAGGAATTGCTAAAAACTTATTTCAAATAATGTAAATGATTAATTGTCATATAAAAAAAATTCTTAAAATTAATTATTTGATTATTCGGTTGAACCTTAATTATTCAAATAATTAAAATTTAGATCTAAAAATCAAATTGGTAATTTGATATTTAATTTATTTTTTAAAAAATTAAATATATTTTGATAAGTTATTAAAATCATTATTTTAGATAATTATTCATGATGTAATTGTTATAAAACTATTCAGAATAATAATTCAGTATTAAATAACATATATTAGGTACCTAAACCATTTATTGGTTATTTTTAAATGACCTTACATGCGGGTATTGCATTTAGGGTTAGGTTTAACATAAGGGTACCTAAATCATCTATGGATTATTTCAGAATGAACTTACATGTGAGTATTGCATCTAAGTTTTCATTTTTCATTCAAAAGCACCCAAACTACATATTGGTTATTTCGAAGTGACATTACATGTGAATATTGCATTTAGGGTTGGATCTTCAATTAAAGTTACTTAAATCACCTATGGGTTATTCTGAAATGAACTTGAATATGGGTATTGCATTTAGGGTTAACTATTCATATAATTTTGCAATACTTGCACACGTATTTACTTTCATAAATTAGAAATTTTTGTTTTATTTTTTAGAATAATTAAATAAAATTTGTAAGATAAATAAGAAGGTATGTTTTTTACCGTTTCATAATATTTCTAAACCGAGTTTTTTCACTTTCTTTAAAAAAGATATAATATGACATTGCATTGTTTTACATATGTTTAAGCCTTAAAAATTCCCCCCAAAATGCACCTTAAATTATTTTAATTACTATAAACTTGTAAAAAATGAAAAAGTTAAATTATATGTCCCAAATTCTAAACCTGAACCATAATCCAATATTATATACTTGTAATACTTATATAAAAAATGTATTTTTAAGTAAATAGAATTTATGTACATGTATTTTCTTTTAAATAATTTTTTAAAAATTAAAATATCATGTGTTATAATACAAAAAGGAATAGACATTAATTTATCATAAATGCTTAGTAGGTTTAGGTGGTTTAGGCTACTAGCCTAGGTGACCTAGGTTATTAAACTACCTCCATAGTTAATAGGTATACCTAATAATTTAGACCACCTTGAATACCTACTTTGACCATCTAAGATATGAACCTATAAGGCCTACATTATATAAATAACCTACTAGGTACTCTTAGGGTAGGCTATTAGGTAGTTAATTAGGTTACCTAACAAGTAGCCTACTAACCTATTACTTATGCTAGGCTAGGTTGTCTAGCTTGGTTAGTGTCGACATTTTGGTCAATCTAACAACCTTCGTTATGAGCTTCTATTGTAGCTAGTAATTTGTCCATGCTGTGGATTTTTGGTTGGTAATTTGTTCCAAGTTGCGAATTATTGGTTGCCTTCCTTTGATTATTGTTGTGTTTCTTGGATGGTCGAGTCATGTTCAACTTTTCAAGGTGTCAAAAACATTCCATAACAATTTGGCCTTCACAAAACTTCCGAATCCACACAAACTTTGGCATGGTTTCATTATGAGAAAAAAAAGTGTTTTACAACTTGCATTGTAACTCAATTTTTGAGTTGTAAAGGTCATTTGTAATTCATTGTATTTATATGCCTTGAGTGCTAATGGACAAATTGCATGAGTTGCAACTCGCTGCATATATGGTGCAATTCATTACAATTGAATTGTAATTCAATCAAAATAACTCATTTTCAACTACTATACAACTCCATTATAATTGCACTCATGATGTCTTGTTAATGCCATTGATTGTCATCCATTTATTAAAATCTAACATGTGGTGTCACAACCCCACTTTTGGAAGAGTGTGAGGATGACACTCACACTCCCAAAATGGGGACTTGGGAGTCCTCCGAAACTCCTGAAACTTCAGAGTTTGATTGTAGGGGTCAAAACACCTTGCCTTGAGGCGTTCTTCATGTCATTGAAAAGCTATGGAAGTGTAAATGTTGAAAATGGCCTTGCATGAGCCATTTGCACATCTGTAGCACAAATTATGGCAAAAAGAAGGGCCGGGAGTCAAATCGGCAATTTGACTCCCGACCATTAAAAGTCGGGAATCGACCCGACCCTGATGTGTGCAAGTGGAGTGCGACACACTGTTGGAAAGCTCTCAAGGAGAGCTACAAATTTGCTTTGGACTTCATCCCAATAGGAGGTCTGAACAAAAAGTTATGAATTCACAAAGTCTCGGGAGTCCAAATTGGGATAGTTTCGGGACTCCTCCTGGGGAGTCTCAGGACAAAAAGCCATTCGGATGTGGGTGCCGCGGAGTAATGTAGAGAATACTATATGGGGGAAGGTGGTGGTTTCCCCGAGTCCGGGCCATGGTGAATCTTGTGAGTCTAGAGTTGCCTGTGGCTTGTTCTAACACTAATGGTGCTCCAAAATGTGAACTAACCAACTTATTGGTTGGCTTGATGCAGGTTCAAGTAAGTAACTAAATCTTGTCCCTCTTCCTAGTCCCATCCCGGAGCTTTAACACGCCCCTCAACCCTTTTTAGTGTTGAGAATTGGGAGCGTGCCCTCAAGTCCCCACAATTCCGTTGTTTTAGAAACCAAGGCCCATCTTGGGCCTAACTTAAGACTTGGGAGCGCGTCATGTGGCATTATGAAACTTTATAGACATTTTTTTTTTCAAAATATTAATCTCCATCATTCATTATGATTGTTAATGATGGTTCGAAATTGTGACATGTGGCATAATAAAAAATTACCACATGGCATATTAGTTGTATTTTGGAATAAATAAATAAATAAATAAAAATATTTATTTTAGTAGCTATGTAGATTGTACATAACCATAGGTAGGCAAGTTGGTAGGTTTTAAAACCTACATACTTATGTATTTATTTATGACCTACCTACCTACCTACCTACTTACTTACATAGGTAGGTAAAAAAATAGGACCTACTTACTTATATAAATAGATAAGTAGGTAGGAAAACACAAGACCAAATGAATTAATGAATAGTCATGAAATTTTACTTTTATTTTATGTTTTACCTTTCAGTTAAGTTTTTTTGAGTTCATCCCAAAATGGCACTTGTATTTTAATGTGAGAATATGAAAGAACAAGCCTTCTATATGTAGTTTGTACCATGGGACTTGAAGACAAAACATATGGGTTAAATCTTTTAGTTGTTCCTTAGTTGCAAATTAAGTTGTAATTAAGTTGCAGCTATAACACTCAAATGTTTAGGGTAGGCCAGATCCAAGGGGACGACTCTATTATTTTTGGTGTCCAAAAACAACTTGAACCCCTTTTATTAACGCCTTTGGGGCACTAAAAATTGTAAAAATATATATATAATTGAAAAATTTATGGCCCTCCAAAGTAGAAGGGGTTGAAAATAAATTTAAAAAACCACCAAATGCTATAAAAGCCAATTCTTGGACACCTAAAGAATTCTTGTATGTTGCTATGGTGTTATGAAAGTCCAAAAACGATTTGTAGAGCTTGAAGTGGCGTTCCTATAACACTTTAAAATGAATAAAAAATAGGAAAGTTATGAGGTTTGAAAATAAGAGGGGTCCAAAGAGGAAATAAAGGAAAAAATATGTTTTTTAAGTTGGAAAACTTATTTCTTTTCTTGTCATTTTCTCATTATTCCTTTTCTTTTACATTTCAAAGATAAAGTCTAAAGCTTGAGGTAACACTCCCATAACATTTTAAATCATTCCAAATGAAACACATACGATGAAGATATAAATAATTGATGAATATGTATATTTATTAAATTACAAGTAATTATATTATAATCATAACGTAGTTGAATAATAGTACTTTAATAATGGCACACTAATGGCTATACTAATTATATAAATGGGAATCATAATTAAAAATTAGTTGCAAATGTATTCCATAATGGGTGGTGGAAATGTGGACATGTGGCATAATCACATGTATGTACATTATACTTAGTTGGAACATAGTTGTTTTTTTAGTGACACATTTATAATAGTTCTAAAATAGTTGCCACATGCAACTCCTTAAAAGTCAAACATGGTTGACTATTAATGTATGTATGATGTGTGTAAATTATCATATAGAAGACCCATTTTCAACTTGCTTGCAACTATAATACAACTAATTGATTTTTTGACATGGTAATGTATTTATTAATACACCGTACTTCTAGGGGGATAGTTGTATATGAGCTGTTTTTTTGAGCTTTAGTTATAGGGTAGTGTGGTTTCAACATACGTGATTTCTCATAGTGCTTCTAAAAGCTTATGAACAATTTCATATCCAACTATTTAATAGTTTAATTCATACCCGAAACAAGATTTGAAGGTTTTTTGGAAGTTTCCAAGAACAAACCCTCTTATATGAACAAACATCAACTCGAACACTAATTTCTTGAAGTCAACTATCAACTTTGGAACATTATGGAAGTTAGTTGGTTTTATTTTGTTAAGCTTTTTCTTGTACTATTTTTTTTTTCATTTGTTGATGATGCTATTACATTTTTCAAATAAGGTGTAATCAAAAGAAGAACAAGATTTTTTGTTGCTTAAATTTCAACCATTGCATTATTAATTTCAATAGCCATTATTGTTGTTGTTGTTATGACTACTCTAGAAACAAACTAAAGAAGAAATATGCAAGAAAAATGTCAGCCACTAAGATCTCATACCTCTGAGCATGTAGCTAATGTACCACATCCTTGATGCACCATCCTGCAAGGTCAATATCACATACATTTTTGTGGATGGTGGATGATCCATGGCCCACAACATAATGTTGACATGATTCATCACCTTCACACGATTGGTAATCCCATTCTCATTATACCATGCAAACAATCCACTAAAAGTAGAATGAATAAAACATAAAAATACAATCTAACACAACACCATCACACACGATTATTCAAATACTTCCATGAAGCTTCCAACACATGGTTGATTTCAAGCTAATGCTTCAAATTTAGTTGATTTGAAACAATTGGGTTAGTTGGCAATGGATTTGTTTGGAGAGAAAAGTTTTTGATGGAGCTTCAAACTTGGGTTGATTTTATGGAACTTTGAGCAAATTTGATTTGTTCATGAATTGGATCTGCAACTTGTAGTTTCATAGAAATCTTGAGAAAAGAAAACATTAGCACCAATTTGTAAAGAACTTGAGAAGATAGTTCTTGAGCAAAGAAGATGTTTGGGAACCCATTTGCCAAGAACTTGAGAAGAAGTCTCTTGAACAAAGAAGAAATGGGTATCCACTTGTAGAAAATTTGAGAAGAAGTCTCATGACAAGTTAGATTAGTGGGTGCACCATACAAGCTATAAATCCTATCAAGCAAGATTAGCTGTTGGAAGAAGGATTGCTTGCTCTTGAGTCTGTTGGAAACAATCTACCCATCAAGTTGACAATGTTAATAATTTATTTTTTGGAATTTTTAAATTCTCATTAAAAATAAAGTTCTTAAAAAAATTACATTATACATAACCATGGGTTTATATATATATATATAACCAATTTTTATCTTGTTTAAAATAAATATGAAGATATTATATGTATTAAAATGAATCAACAATATAATTTCATAATATTATTAATTATATGCAATGTGTTATCCAATATGTTATAAATAACAATATATTTATACCAATATTTAAGCCAATATTATAAATCATAAAAAATAAAATTTACATAATGACTTGTGTTATATATTTATAAAATATAAAATATTATTAACCTATTACATAATTATTTTATCCTAGAAAATATTTATTATATATAAAAAATTAAAATAAAATTTCAATCATACATAGGATTAATATATGGGAGAGATCATTTTTTATTATTATGTGAAACTTTAAAACCAATAAAAAATCATGTGTTTTAATTATTATTTTAAAACATGCATTAAAATCTTATTAAATTAGAGGCATTATGTTTTTGTTTTTTGAAATGTGTTTACAACTTTAAGAGGGAAAAACATAAATATGTACATCATTGAAGAAATATTATACATGAACTTTCAATTTTTTGATTTCGACAAACTTTAAATTATGACATTAAGTAGAAAATTTTACATTAAACCTTAAATCCATGTACCATTAATGTGACCAATTATGCATTATGTTCATTTTTATGTATGCTAAATCATATTGTAAGGTGAAAAAATAGTTTTGGAAACATGAATTTCATGATGTATTGGCGGGAATCAAATATTAATTATTTTTAATAATGTTTCATGGTTAATGAATTATCACAATAGGATATGGGTATTGCATTTAAACAAAAGTGAGTTAGAAAATATTGAACTTTAATAAATATGGAACATACGAAAATAAATGATATTCATAATTATGCCATAGATCTAAATAATTGATAAAATTCAAAACCAATACAATGAGCAAAGTTTAAAGTATAAACCTTAAAGCCCAAAAATATATGAACCAAATTCTTGAACCCTAAATCATAAGGCCTAAACCTAAAAATCCAAATGATATTTTGCCATAAGCCCTATTATAACCCTAACTATACAAACCTTATAACAAAATAGTCCTACTGATATATGTTTTGAACCCAAAAAACTATACAAATTATATAATGCAAAGTAAAAAAGTCAAAAAGAATATAGAAAAAAATAGAAACCAAAATTTTAAGCTTTTCAATTACAAATATTTATTGACAAAAAAAAAACCTTCATTAAAAAAAAATTCAAATTAATTTCGTAAAAAACCAAAAACAAAGATATTTTCTTTCCTTTGTGTGATCTTTTCAAGCTAATTTTTTTTCACTCTTCTTTAAGAAAATATAGAATGAAATTGTATTGTTTCACATATGTCTAAACCTTAAAAATGTTCTCCCAAATTTAACCTAGTTTAGGTTAATTACCATAGATTTGTGAAAAAAATGTTAATTAATTTATGTTTTGCAAACTCTAAACCTAAACCACAATCCAATAGTGCATACTTATAATAATTACATGAAAAAATGTATTATAATGTACATTTTATAAATAAATTTAAGTAACAAAATTTAATAAAGTATGCATTAATTAAACCAAAATGGTTGTAATTATGACATTGTTTTCATTATAAATTGTTTATAATACCTACATATGGGGACCTATGTTCATCATCCATGAACTAGGGTGAACCTTAATAAATTAATAGGTAGTATGGGGGGGGAGGTGGGAGAAGTGAGTAGGTAGTTAGTTAGGTATTTGGTTATGTAAAAAACGTAGGTAGGTAGGTAATCATAGTGATAGGTAGGAAGGTGGGTGCATAGGTAGGTAAGTAAGTATATAGGTAGATAGTTAGGTAGGTATGCATGTTAGTACGTAGAAAGGAAGTTTAAGGAGCAAAGTAGATAAGTTACTAAGTAGGTAGGCAAGTTTGTAAATAGGAAGGAAGTTACACTAACTTGTTAGTTAGTATGTAGGAAAGAAGCTACCTTATCAAGGTGGCTAGGTTTGTAGGGTACTTATGTCAATCAGATGGTTGTGTGTCTATGGTTGTTAATTAATAAGATAGTTAGGTTAGTATAAAAGTTTAGTTAATAGGCTATGTAGTTAATATAGTTGCTAGATTAGTAGGGTAGTTAGTTAGTATAGTAGCTGGGTCAATAAGGTAACTAATTATTAAGGTAGCTCGATTAGTAGGGTAGGTAGTTAGTATAATAGCTGGGTCAGTAAGGTAACTAATTATTAGGGTAGCTCTCATGCTCGTATGCACGGCCTTATACATGATGGCCGGTTACGGGCATGCCCGTCATATCTTTTAGGGTTAATGTACGTTTTTAAGTGACTGTATGCTATTAGGTGTTTAGGGTTTCAGCTTTTTGGTGGTTGTATAAAAGGGCCAAGCCTTTCCCTTCTCCTTTAGTTTTTCTAGAATTCCTTTGTATGAGAGTTGCCTCCATAGTCTACTTGGATTTTCTAGATGCTCACGGTGGTTACTACATGGCCACCGTCTACATACATTTTCATTCCTTCTTTGCAATTCAATTCAATATACATTAGAATTTCATTTCAGCCTCCCTTTTGCATTGTATATATATGTGTGTGCATGCATATCTTTTTAGTTGATTAATTTCTACCTTTAATTGGTTTTAGTCTATTTCTTTAGTAGAGTTTCTTACGGATTCACACCCTTACGACATTATATGTCACAACACTACACGTCACGACATAGCTATGTTAGTAGGGGGTAGTTAATAAGATATCAAGGTTGGTACAATATTTATGAGGGCAAGAAGATGAGTAGGGTAGCTTTGTGTGAGATTAGGTCCAAAAAACAAATGACCAAGAAAAAAAAAAACTAAGTAACAAAAAGAAATGGAGTATGATGAACCCATCTGATGTCGAATGAAAAAATGCAGCCCATCTAGTGGATAGAACAGGGAATTGTACATTGGGGGCTGCTGGTTCGCTTTGGCCCTCCAAACAGACTTACATAATGAAAATAAACTCTTTTTTTTTCCCCATCTGGCGAGTGCATTTTCAAGACTTGCAAGTCAACAAGTCCTCTAAAAGAAGTCACTGGACCCAAAAACATGAAAATAAATAAAGTCCATTTGGAGGACTTGAGGATCCTAAAGGTTATTAAAGATCCAACAATTGTTTTTCAAAGGGGGGCTTTCAAAATATTTTGATTAAAAAACCTATGTATACCATTCAGGTATTTGTTAAGGAACCAGGGTTTCAAAGGGGGGCTTTCAAATATCTTGGTTAAAGAACCTATGTATATTTGTCTGAGTATTTGTTAAAGAACCAGGGTTTCAAAGAGGGATTTTCAAATATCTTGGTTAAAGAACCTATGTATATTTGTCTGAGTATTTGTTAAAGAACCAACGCTTGTACTCGGTTAATCACATACCCAACCCTCGCCTCACCTCATAACTGTCCCTTGGTCGGTTTATAAAACCTAGCCCCATGCAATTCTCTAAATCCTAAAAAATCAAACAATCAACCCAGGCAGTTTTTCAATTATATTTTTTCATAAACCCGAGATTCAACTATTATTATAAAATTCAAATACTAGTGTGGTGTGGTTCTTCTTTTTGAAGAAAACCTCTAGTTCTGGTTCTGATTCTTTGAAAAAACATTGGAGGTTCCTGGAGTGTGAGTTTGAGCCACTCTTCCCATTTTAAAACCATGTAATTTTAACTTTGACACATTTTTAAAAATTCAAGAACCTTTGGGCCTGGTTCAAAACTGAATCTGGTTCCATATAGACATTACACACTTCTTTATGCTAGATATTGTATATATAAAAAGCTTTGTATCAAATTAAAAAAGGGTTCATGTAGGTATAGAGTTCAGCAACTAATAAAACTTAATATTCAACTCTGAAGTTGACTTCACCTGTCAAGTTTAAAAAAAAATCAAGTTGCCTACTTAAAGAACGGGCCCTTATTTTGTAAAATGTTTTTCATGATTCTAGTTTCAAATCCAGATCTAGAAAAATACTAGTTCTAATGTTTAGTTCTTTTGCCAGCACCAACAATAGATGTGAGTGGCACCAACAAAAGGATGTGAGCTCCAGTTCAGGTGACAAAAACCTGACCTTGAACTCTCAGTTTTAAGAATGAAAACAAAATACCCTCACAATACTGGAAGAGGCCATTGGTTATTATGAGGGTGGTTCTTAAGATTCATAATCACTGTTCTAAAAAACATCAAAGCCTTGATTCTGATATGTAATCACAGTTCTTGTAATTTTGGGAAAAAAAAAAGAGCCAGAAATCCATCAGTTGATTACTGGCTTGTCCCTCTTCCATGAAAACTGCAGGTTCTTGAAATAACTGGGATGGATAGTTCTTTGATTCTGATTTTTCCTCAAAGAACCAGCATGATGATTCACTGACTCTGAAATATTTTGAAAAATGGAACCCATAGTTCTTTGAAAATTCAAATAACAGCATAACACTGATTTTTTTGCCATGTTACCAATGTAGATGGTTCTCCCAAGGCTGTTTGAACTTTGCACAAAGAGCAGAGCCACAACCTGATGAGCTGCTTTTTTGAGGAAGCACCATTGAAAAGAAGTGGAAAAAATAGAGGAAGAAAGGAGTTTGATGTCATGGACTATTACAACCATTAACCCCTAATAAGTGCCATATGGGGATAACCCACCTGTCAAGCACTTGCGGAAATTTCCTAAGTGTAATTGGATGGCACCTTACAGTTGTCAATGTTTCTCCTAGAAAATAGAAAGGAACCTACACCCACTACTGTAGGTGTAAGCTCCCTAAACAGTGTGCACAAGATCCTTCCCACGAGTAAGGCCCATGGGTGGATGGGTGGGGGACATTCCCAAAACAGGGGGCTGGACTCGACTATCACCTTATCCTAGGCGGCTTATTTTATTATGCCCCCTCATTGGGGATTTACCCTACACTGAGTGCTGACATGTAGAATAAAAAAAAAGTGAGCTTTTATTTTATGAACTAATAATGTCAAGTGTGAAATGAAACACATATTGCAGCGAGAACCAAGTGACCTAACTTTACTTGCTTCTGAATCTGGGAATGTACAACACCCGGTTGTTTGGCCGCTGGGCATATTGGCATGTGCAGAGTGGGAGACACAAAATGTCAGATTTGTATACCAAAGAGCATCCCTCAATGATAAAGTTCTACAGTACTTATTGAACTCAGGTGTGAGTTAGATTTCACGAAATGGGTCTGTTTGTAATGAGGCCTGACTAATGGCCGACATCACAGCAGGGGCTCTTCTTCTCATGTGAGTGAAACGTGTCTAGTGAATTGCATAATATTTTCCTTGTCATATCAATGAGCGAATTGTTTACTGAATTACGTCTGTATTTCCTTATGGTATCAATGAGTGAAATGTTAACTGAATTTCGCCCATATTTCTTTATAATAATTATTAATGAGTGAAATGTTCAAAGAATTGCGCCCGCATTTTTTTTCAGTATCATTGCCACCCATTTGTCAGTTTTGCTGCTGCTACACACCTCCAACCTTACCTCCAACTTTCTTTTCTTGTCTAGCTACTTCTTACACCTTTGTGTATGGTGCTGCATGTGAGGCGCCATGCTCTCTGTATTGTATTTGCTCTGTTATGCCCAGGTTTACATTGCACCCACTTCAAAACAATTAAGGTTAAATTGAGTGAGAGAGGAAATGAGGACAAAACACAAAAAGAGAAAGAAGGACTATAAGGTTTTTTTTCTTCCCAAAAGTTTTGTGAGAATTTTCAATATTTACACTAATTTTTTTTATTTTCCATTTTTTTGCCTCTGCAATGAGAAAATTCACCCAAAAAATGCTGACTATAAGGTCTACTATTACAAGGTTTCACCATGAGACCACATTCGCCCTTGAAAGGTTGAATCAACTTGATGTGGGTTGATGGATGATTTCCAGGAGGAGAAAATTTTGAGGTACAGGCCAAAGATTCTGCGTCCACAGAGTGGATCTCAATGGAAATGTTTATGCACTATATATGTTTACCTCATGTATTGCCATATTATTTTAAAATATTTTCAGCATACATTATGAGATTATTTATATTGTTGACATGAATGAAAGAAAGAATCATTTTTCATTCATTTTGATGCACACCATTCATTTACATTTCTTAGTTCTTGTTTGCATGTCCCTTAACATGAATTTTTTATTCTTATGTATTGTATGACATGCCTCATGAGACTTGGACTTGCTTGCCATTATTAAGTTCTGAATTTTTTACATTTCATGCAATAACAATTATTTTTTGACAATTTGAAAAATAGTTTGATTAGTGCCAAATCCATTATGGTACTACAGTATGTGTTACAATATCCTAAGTTTGGGTTCCCTCAAATAATGCATTAAGAGGAGCTCTGAGGGTTGAAGTGAATCTCTGCCATTGGAGCCTGATTTTAGACCTTGGGGAACCCTGGATCTTTAGGGGTTAAGATAACAACAGGAGAAAAAAATGCTATTCACTTTGATGGAGTATGCAAAAAAGCTTAATCTCTACAAGTAAGTTTAAGATTTGATGGAGTACATTGCATCTTATAATCGAATACAAAAACACTAACCATGGTTGGAACATATGAATGAGTCAAACATGTTTATTGACATGTGGTTTCCGATGGGGTTCTTCTTGGTACTGTGTGTTGTGAAGGATAGGTCATGTAGGTAGGATAACACATGGTTATTATATGAGTAGATGTATGTAGATGGTTAGTACATAGGGGGCTAGTGTGTTGTTAGTAGAAAACAGAAATTCAGCTAACCACAGTGGTTAGTTAGGAAACTGGAAGCCAATGGAAAAGTATTTCTTGTCTGTCACCCCCTATCCACTCCTCATGGTGTGCTGGTGGCTGGTCATGTGTGTTTTGAACAATGTCGAGTTATTTGTTGATTGGCTCATAGTTGCAATTTTAATCAATATGGTTGGCCATTACTATTTTGAAAACTTGAAGGGGCCTCTCCACCCTAAAAAATTCAATAATTCAGAAATTAAGCACAAAATGAAATAAGAAAATGTCAGCAGATGAACACACAAGTTATTCACAATGCAAAGGAAATTAGCACATTATATAGTGGTCCAAGATGTTTGTTGTTTGCCTGTGCACAGCAAAATTATCGTTGGGCAACTTACCTTTCTACCCCACATGGATATTAGTAAAAAGTATATATGGACTTGGAGAAGTCTAGAAATCTATGGACATCAACTACCAAAACTACGCCATTGGGAGTTGGAGTGACCAAAGATGAAGCTATTAGTACAAGCTAGAGACAATCATAAGACAATTGGGAGAATTTTGTCTGGATGGCAACCATCTCTGGATCCAATTCCAGTTTAATGCAGATAGAACCTGACCTGGTCTTAAACCGGACTTGGCAATCTGTTTCATAACATTGGTCAGCCGCCTGCTTGCTGATAAGTATTCTAATAATGTGACATGGCTGTGGCTGGTCGCAAGCATAAATAACTTATAGTATGGGTGGGGTTAGGCAACCTGTAATATCTCAAACCTGCAGATGTGGACCCTCTTTTAGCCAGCCCTCATGTGCTTTTGTCTAAAGTTTTCTTTAGTCTGTCCATCTTTTTAACAAAGTGCCAAAAAGTTTAGACAATTGGAGCTTTGGCTTTTTCAGTAGGAGAGTATAAGAATTTATTCCAAGTCACACTCCTCATGGCAAAAATGGGCTACTAAGAAACCAAATATTTGTGTGATGTGGGTCATAGTCATCCACATGCATGCACTATGTTGTTTGTAGTAGTCCAAATGCATGGCAATGTGGGTTGTGGTGGTCCACTCCCTACTCAACTCTTGAGGATTTGATGCTGATTCCGAGAAAGGTGTTTCCACAAGGGGTGAAAATTTTGGGTGCAAAGGCTTTATATTTGGATCTGATAACTTTTTGCATGGCATTGAGAAATTTCATTTCACAACTTTTCCCTGGAGACCCCTACAACACAGACAACTGATATTTGGGGAAAATTAATAAGTTTTTTTTTTATTGATAGTAAATTTTGTTGAAATGGGTCCAAGGTCAAAAGGTCGTGCATGATATAACATACTTTACCATATAACATACGTGATTTCAGATCACAAGACTAAGGGCAAATCCCCAAGTCTACCCAACAAATCAAATTGTACCACATTTGGAACCAAAGCTCAAAACTGAACCGAATGTGTTGTTAGTTATCCTCTCAATCCACGAAGAGGAAAGCATCAACAGGAACTCAGGTTTCAAGCTATATTACTGTTAATGGAGCCTTGCCCTTTTTCACCATACAAGAAAGGAATTACAATGCTCTTGTTTATATTTATACTTAATCGTATGGCCTAATGCCTTGCTCCCTCAAGGAGAAGGCTCTACCTTGCCATGTCATGAACATATAATGAACACATTTTTCACTTTTGTGGATTATAATTCACATGAATGTCAGATACAATGTATTTTTGCAGGTCCACCTAGAATTCTGGACTAAATACCCATTTATGGGGACTAATGTGATATGTGCCCTTGGTTGAAGTGTGAGCTCATTAAACAACTTTTTTCTTTTGTCAAATGATTCTAAAAATTCAATATATCTTGCATTTATGTCTAAAATCAGAAAACCACCTCCAAGAAATCCCCCTCATAAAGGGCTTTCCGACAATATCAAGATTGTAACCCAATTTATCTAAGTATTTAATTTTGATTTTGTTAATTTTTTTTCAAAATTATTCAATGTTCAATAACTCTCACACCATAGGTCTAAAGTCTAAACATTACAAAACCACCTTGATGCACCCTACTCACGGAGAGCTTTTCAGTGATACCAAGTGCGTGACAGGGAACTGTGTTTTGGGAGATCTCAGCATGAGAAACAAAAGAAACAAACTACGTTCTTTAATAGATCAATATACCTCCCACAGTTCATTTGTGATGGGACAAATTTGCCCAACAAGCTGCCCAGACTGTAATGAGGGTAGAGAAAAGTCTTATGGTGGTATTGGTATTAATTCCCCCCAAATTAACAAGTCCTATGTCTCTAGATTTATGGCGAATGTCTGTGTGAATGACCTATTTCTGCTTGAATTTTGATTCTTTCTTGAAATAATTGAATAAATTTCAGTTTAATAATCAAAAGAAAAAATATTTCTGATAAGAAAAGGAAGATTCACATTAAGAAAATTAATGAGGAATTGACCAAGTCTTTACTTTATTATCAAATTAACATATTTTGTAAAATCAGTAAAATCTTGGTTAACTCTTGCTTCAAAATTAAGAAAAATAATACTTCTTTATTATCAAAAGGAGCATTAACCGTAGGTTCCCATGCAATATTATGGCTGTCAGAACTCAAGAGCACACAAGAGCAGGCAATTAACTCTTAAAATCCCCAAAAAATCAAACCCATAAATAAATTGTTAAGGATTTTATATAAATGTGTGGTTGGGCATTGAACAGGCCACTACTAAGGAAGGTAGTTTGTTTGTTTTGTTTTGAGGTCTCCCACCCAAACCAAATTCCCATTTTTCACACTCTACATACCATGGGAAAGCCCTTGATGAGCACGGGTGCAGGAGGTGATTTCAGAATGTTTAGACACACAATGCAAGAGTTGTTGAAGAATTTTTTTCATTGAAAATTCAATAAAATCAAAACAAAAAAATTCAAAGCAATTGGGGCACACTCTTCTCTTGGTAGTGTTTTATCTTTTCAATTTTGTGATGTAGTTGAGGTGGCAATCTTCCATAACCTGATTTGGCCAAATTTGGCTATTAAAATATTAAAGGAAAAAATTCTTATATGTTTTTGGCTACTTACTTGAACCATGTATAGAAAGACAATTCTCAAATATCTTTTTTTTTTTTTCCTAATTTTGAAATTTGCTGTCAAAAAATCATTGAATTTACAACAATGCCCAATTTTGCACAGAAAAAAAGGCTAACTCTTGATACCATTAGCAAGCCCTTGGTGAGTAGGTTTTATGGAGGTGATTTTGCAAATTTTAGGTTTAAGGTGCAGGAGAAATAGAATTTTGAGTAATTTCTGTCATTGGAACATCAATGAAGTTTGAGTGTGAGAAAGACAACAATCTCATCCTCTTTCTCTGCACTCATGCTTCCTCGTTTTAAAAAGTTGGGTTATACAGAACATAATATAGCGCTGTAAAATCAATTAAAATTTAATTTTGCAAATTATACTTCCAATGAAAATGCATATAATAGCCAAAAAAAATTAATAATTTTTTCTTGTTTTTTCAACAAAAAGAATTGGAAATGTTTGTTTTTCTAGTGTAGATTCCATTACTTTTACTAAAATTTGGGGGAAGTTTTCACATCCCAAAATTGAAAAAACCCATGATAATAGAACAATAAATTTGATATTGCAATCAAAATCCACAAATAAATGACCTTTTTCTGGTCAATATTTGTTTGACTATTGAAAATTGTGAAATGCAAAAAATAAAATCACTTGTGTAGCCAAGTTAGGGTCGCAGCTTTGGATGCTATTGGGAGTTTATGAACTCCAAGGTTATGCATTATAAGTTAAGGATCTTTGGATCTTGGGATGATTGGCCTCCTACCATAACAATATTGCAAGGATGTATGCAGCCCACATTTGAAAGGAGGTAAGCAACACCTACTCTGAATGGAAGATGCTCTTAGTCACCAAGCTAGCATCCAAGATTTCATTCATTAACCCAAGGATACACACTCAATGTATCACATTGTCATCCACCATCCTCATGGATTTGAAACAACTTCTGGGATGATAGATGGATGTCAAACTTTCATTTTTGGATGGGATCCCAAGTATCCAATTTGACCTTAAAACTTGGCTGCTTGTTTCAATTTACTTGATTGAAACCTATTTTGCACATTTGCTTACTTTGAAGTATTAGGGATTTAAATCGCTAGTTCACATTGATCTTATCAATTGCAAGTTATCTGTGTTTGGATTGAAGTGTTTTCACTTTGAAGTTTATGTTGGGTTGTTATTCCCATGTTGATTAACTACAACCACTATTGAACATAAATTAGCAGTATTATGCTAGCATGAAAATGAATCAATTAATGTTGAAAGTGATACAGGTAAAATACATAATTCTAAAATTTAAATGTATGAAACTTAGATCAATTTTGATTGAAATTCAATAAAGTCAATAGAAGCACTAATCTTATAATTGATGTGAAGAATTGAGGTCAGGGGCACTATGGTGGGTGGGGTTTTAGGTTTTAGAACTATGTTATGGAACCCATCCCTTCTTTTTCCCCTAGAAACTAAACATGTACCCAAAAGAGTGTTTGAGAAGGGAAACACATTTTCCTCCAATACCAATGCAAAATTCTTTGGCATGTTTTCTTTTCCCTTCTTAAGCTTCTTGGTAGAACAAAGAATACAGGGAAAGCAAGTAGTTTTTTTCACAAGTGAATAAAAACAAATAGCCCTATGGGTGAAGGAATAGAGAACTTAAGAAACTTTGAGGTGCACATAAGGTATTTTTATTTTATTTTATTTTTAACGTACGTTAAAAGTTTCAATTGATTTCTTTAACTTATAGCAAATGGTTATTTCACAAGTGAATTCTTTATATTAAAAAAGCACTAGTGAGGTCAAGGAATCAGGGTTTTTAAATTAAAATTAAAATTTTCTGATATTCAAAATCTGGCAATTTTTTTATTATTTAAAAGGAGCAAATTAGTCGAATTTAACCCAGAAAAATATACCAAAAAGATTCCTTTTTTTTTGGGGTCAAGAAATGACAAAATTTGTCAAGAAAAAATCACTTCAAGGAATAGACAAATAGACAAACAACTTATAAACTTAGGAATAGAGAATTTATGAACTTTGAGGTACATCTAAACTGGAAAGGGGTGGATGTTTTATCTTATTTTATATATTCATTAAAAATTTCGATTGATTTCTTTGAGTTTCATTGGTGCTAACATAATTGAGGTGATGATTTTAAGTTTGCAAACAGAGATCTGGATTATCTCCTGGATGGATATCATCTCTTGGAGTCTCACATTTCAGAGCTCACTAAATCGAGGTGACAAGTTTATTTTGCAGACCGGCGTCTCGATTATCACCACCAGTGGTGCTAACTTAATCGAGGTGACAATCTTATTTCCGGGAAGACATCTGGATTATCACCTGTATTTATCCTCCTCATATCTTGGGTTTCACTGTTTCACAGCTCACTAAATCGAGGTGACGATTTTATTGTACTTACAGACATCTGGATAATCACCTGGATGCATCCTCCTCATTTCTTGGAGTTTCACTGTTTTAAAGCTAACTAAATCGAGGTGCCTATTTTATTGTACAGACTACAGACATCCGGCTTGTCACCTGGATGGATCCCGGTTCCCCTCCAAGAGACATGGCTTTGCCACCACCCACAATGAGGTAGAAAACTCCTCACCTCGAAAGCCGTCCTCTTTGTCACCTGAAAATAAACCCTTCCAAATCCTTCCAAACCAAGCCTGGTCCTCTTCGTCACCTTCCAAATAAAGCCTTCCAAACAGGGTTTTTTGTTTTTTCAAATTCCTCAAGTAGGTCCAGTGGCCCTGTGGCACTGGCCAGGATCCTCAGCATTAATTAGCATTACATGGCCACGGTCCTAGGTGGGCTGTAGCATTTTTACAAAAGTGCTGCTACAAGTGGCGACCTAGGAGTTGTGCCTAGATTTAGATGTGGCTAATTTAATTATTTAATTTCGAAGAATGGCGAAAAAATTCCCGAGAAATCACAATTTTTTTGTGGATTTTTTCCATGTTCAATCGCCAAGCTGCGAAATTTCTCCACAAATAGAAACAGTGCAAGTTCCAAACCAAGCAGTCGGACTTCGTCACCTGGAAAGCAAAGCTTCCAAACCCTTCCAAACAGCCCTTTTCGGCTGGCTGTGTATAGCCAAAATGATATATTAAAGATTAAATTTTTTAGAATCATGCGTTTTTACAAAATTCAATAGCCAAAAATAGAAAATTTTAAAAGAAAGCTCACCAGATCACTCACTCCACATGGTTCAAGCAGGTACCCTAAAATATAGAAGAATGTTTTTTAAAAATTGCTTTCATATTGAGCTTGTAGCCAAATCTGGCTAAATCTTCATGTGGATCATTGCCACTTCAGCTATTAAACAAAAAATTGGCAAAAAAAAACTATGCTTCCCATTGATTTTTTTCTGGCGAAAATTCTCCATTTTTCGATTAAGCAATTTGGAAAATTTTGGAAAATTCTGTTTTTCTAGTGTAATTTCGACTGATTCTGCTAAACTGTTTTGGTTAAATTTCCCCAATTTTTGAACATGAAAAAAGAAAAGAAAAGAAAAGAACCCTGTGGTGCTTCCAAGCGAAGCCGTCGTCCTCTTCGTCACCTCGAAAGAAGCCGTCTGTCGTCGTCGAAGTCGTCACCTGAAACAGGGCCCCACAGGGGCTTCTTCGCGTCTCTTTGCCTTCTGCTGCGCGGCGGGTGCTCGGTCTTCTTCTTCTCCGTCTTCTTGTGTGGCGTTTGTGTCCTCCCCGGTCTCTCAACTCCTCGCTCGCTTCCTCGGGCTTGCGCTTAACACTACTCACTACTACTGTCTGTTGCACGGCGATCCAAGAGCTTGCCAAGAACAAAGCTTTGCCAACGGGTGTGTGTGTTCATGACTTCCTGCAACTTTTTTTCTCTCTCTTTCTATTGTCTTCCACAACCTTGAATTTCATAGAAACTGCGCAGAAACAAATTTTTCCCCTTTGTTTTCGTTCTTGTTATTTCGGCTAGGTAGGGTTTTTGCAAGCCCTCCCCCCATTCCCCTGGGTCGGTTGCTTGGTTTCAACTCCCGCTGGAAAAGAGCTTCTTCTTCTTTTTCTTCTTCGGGTTGTCCAGATTCTTGCGCATTCCTTTCTCGTCGCATGTTTTATTTTTCCATTCATAATCTCCTCCATCTCTGGCTGTGCGCGGGGTTTCCTTTTGCTTTCTTTTTCTTCGGGAGGGTTGAGGGGGGGGGGGATTCGAACCTTTTGTCGCCGACGAGGAATTGGATTGTGAAACTAGCTAGTTCCTTTGGAGTCTTGTTGGTGAAACTGGCTATTGCGGTTTGCTCGGAAGAGCTTTTGCTGCAACTTTGCTTTGGTTTCGATTTTGTTCTTCATTTTGCCGCTCGACAGAAAGACATTGTTCAGCATACCGTGCGAGGAGCGCTGCTGTAGTTTTTGCACCCAAGGAAATGAGGCCTCTTGTTTGAAGCTTTGCCTTTGAGGTTCCATTGTGGGGGGGGGGGGGGGAGAGAGAGAGAGAGAGAGAGAGAGAGAGAGAGAGAACTCTTTTCGGGTAAAGCTCGGATTCGTCTTCGTACACGTGGCCGCTTTCTTTGATCGGAGGGAAGTTTCCTCCACCTGCTGTTGCGACTGCCGTACCTGTCGTGAACGGAGCTTCTTCCTGACTGACTCTCGGATCTGCGTCTTTAAGTTGCTGCCGGTGCTCAGAAGTCCTCCTGTGTGGAGGAAATTGGGAGTCGGAGGGCGAAGAAGAAGAAGCTCTACAGGTCAATGTTCTTCTGGAGCTTCTTGTCTGTTTTGCTGGCAAAGCTAGTATACTAGGAGAGCTAGGTCAGGAGTATGTTAAGTTTCTGAGTGGCGAGAACACCAATCCCTTCCTTCTCCTCCAGGCAGAGAGGAGAGGCACACCAAGGTGGTGGTGATCCTTGACGAGACAGTTGGGGGATTCCTTCCTTCCTTTGGAGGGGCATCTGCAGAGGAGGGAGCTGCAGCAGATGATGATCACGCTGTGCCTACCATGTCGTCCATAGAAGCAGAGTCTTCATACTTCTGCTGCGGTTGACGAAGGAGGAAGAGACAGGAACAGCCGACACTGCAGTAGAGAGTGGGAAGGAGGGACAGGAACAGAGAGTGTACAGACAAATGGCTGCAGCAAATGAAAGGAAGAGCCGAGGACTCTCCCTGTCCCTGCCACGGCGAGATCCAGTACCACAGCCACTGCCATTGCCACCTCCATCTGCAGACAACAACAACAACAACAACAGCCTTCTTCACAGGTTCAGGCTTCCCTTGATCCCGGCACAAGGGCGAATTGTGTCCCTCGATGACCTAGACCTGGACAGGAAGAGCCTGCTAGGAGCTGGCAGTGGAGGTAAAGTCTACAAAGTTGTGCACCGGTGGACTGGGCGCATCTATGCCCTCAAGATCATACAGGAGAAACATGAGCTTGACGTGCGCAGACAGATTATGAGAGAAATGGAGATTTTGCTCCGTGCCAAGTCCCCACATTTGGTGGAGTGCTATGGGGTTTTTGATCGCGGAGGAGAAGTCTCCTTTGTTCTTGAATTCATGGACGGAGGAACACTTGCAGATGTGCTTAAGTTTCACAGGACAATCAGTGAGAGATACCTGGCTGAGGTTACCAAGCAAGTGCTCTTGGGACTCCTGTATCTCCACAAACATAAGATTGTACACCGGGACATCAAGCCTTCGAACCTGCTCATCAACCGCAGGCAGGAGGTTAAGATTGGTGACTTTGGTGTGAGCACAGTGCTGGCACATACGTTAGCACAATGTAATTCTTTTGTGGGTACTTGTGCATACATGAGCCCTGAGCGTTTTGATCCAGATGGCAATGGGGGCGAATATGGCTATGCTGCTGATATTTGGAGCCTTGGTCTCACGCTTCTTGAGTGTGCAATAGGTCGCTTTCCTTGCCTGCAACCAGGAGAGAGGCCTGACTGGCCCACCCTGATGTGTGCTATCTGCCTGGGAGATCCACCTTCACCACCTCCTGATGCTTCTCCTGAATTCAGGAACTTTATATCGTGTTGCTTGCAGAAAGATGCTGGGCGGCGGCCATCAGCAGAGATGTTGTTGACTCACCCGTTTGTGAAGAAAAGTGAATTGCAACCATGTTCTGTTTCTACTTTGTTACAAGGCCTAGTTGTATGACCTAAAATCCTTCCACCCCACTGGTTGTCCCATCTGGTCTCTCACTTTTGTGGTGGACATGATCCTGGCCCTGTCTGTAGCTCTGGCTCTGCTTGAGTGCATGACTGAGTGCAGATGTTTGTCATCATAGAGCCTGGCTTGTCCTGTTATCAATATCCCCTGTCATTGAAAAGGTCCATGGTGTTAGCTCTCTTTGTTTAATGCTGCTGCAGCATCCTGAAGTCATGGTGCATGGTGACTTGAAGGTTGATTGGAAAACTTTGGGCCTTTGCTTGTCATTTTGAGCAGCTTCCATTGCTGTCAGGAGGAGCACACACGAGGCTTTCACGCAGGGGCACCAAGGAGAACAAATGCAGGTCTTCTCTGGGATTGCCTCCCTGATATCAAGCACTATTAACATTTGTATTAAAGCTGAAAAAAAACATGCAAAGGGTATATGTACAGTCATGAAATTGCACAAATTGCTTCATGAAATGTAGGAAGCACCCTTTGCTGCCAGGTCCACTAGAAGTTCCACTTACTGTCAGTCAACAAGGTGTTTGTTCACCTTGCATCAATAGGAGCGATGAGATTCAACCGTTGTTTCCTGAGAAAATTCTGGTCTGTGTTCCTGTTATGCTTGTCTTGCCCTTTAATAAAGTTATGGACATTTGGAATGAGAAGGGATGTAGATATATGGTGTTCATACAACTCTGGTCCTTCAAAAACTGTCGGACAGGTACAATGCTGCCTTCATTTGCTTTTGACATGTTTTTCTACTCAAAGCTTTCTTTCTCCATCCAGGCAATTGTTTTGTTAGTCTTCTTGCTTGCTGGATACTGAAGCCCCTAGTGCACTCGTGTGTCACGGAATTTCTTGCTCTGATGTGTGTCTATGGCGCTGTCTGTGACAAGGGTTGCTTTTATGTAACTTTGCTGTAAGAATTTGTTTGCAGGGTATCTGTCATGTGATTATTGTGCTGCTCAACTGTATCTGAGTACCTTTCAAGTGGAAATTGAGCTTTAAACAGCAATTCCATAAGGTTTTTCAGTGCCAAGTATTGTGACATGGGGCCTCAATGAGGCTGTTAGCATGTGGTGCCATTGTGAGCTTGAGGCATATTGCTTTGGTCACAGGGCTGTGTATCACTATCAACAATTCCATGTGGTGTTACATCCATGTGATATGAAATTGTTGTGGTATGGATCTCTAGCCTTTTTACTGTCCATGAGCTAAAGCCATCTTGTTAGGCTGTCAGATTGGTGTGTTATATACAACCTATCTAGACAACAACCTCAACATTTTATTGCCAACATCTCCTAAGGTGGAACTGCCTTTTGGCAAATGGGTAATCCTGTATAGCAAGTGGGGTATTAGTGTGCTCTAAAGAGACTCATGAAGAGTGTGCAAGTGTGTTGTAGAGCACTGAGCAATATGCTTCTCACCAACTTCCTCTATACCACCCTCACATGACTTTAACACTTTTCCCACAGTTCCACTGTGTCCTTGTTTTACACATGGGGCAGGCAGAGTAAACCGGCACTCACCAGCATACCATGCAGGATGGATGGTGTGGACAGGAAATACTTTTTTCATTGGATAATTCGCCTATAACTAACCAACAGCAAACTGTCCAGGATGGATGGTGTGTGGACAGTAAACACTTTTCTTCATTGTATTATTTTGTCCCATAGATAACCAACCATGGTTATCTCTGTTCACATGTATCTACCTACCTAGTAGCCACCTAGTTACCTACCTACATAATTGCATTCCCTACCTACTTATCTATGATACTTACCCACTTTCCTAGATAGTTAGGTAGTGTGAGGTGAAAGTGGGAGGGTTTGCAGTTGTGGTTCATCCATAACTGTCACAAAAGGTTTCCAATGGATGGTGTACTGGTGGGTGCTAGGTTGCAAAATCCCACATTGGGATGATGTCTGTGACAGGATTTCCACTGTTTCACCTCCTTTTTAAGGACACAATTGGATGAATTGTGACACTAATGCTGGAGGAGTAGTACCCTCTTGCCTTAAGTGAACTGGCACCCACTTTGGTACCATGGTAAAAATACCAAAATTCATTTAAATTATTTCTGGATGTCAAATATCCCAAGCACAAGAGGGTAAGTGTTGTCTTTAATGGAGATCCCAAAAATTTGATGAAAACAGGTAGAAATTTACTAAACAGACTAAACAAATTAGTACCCATGAGGGTATTGGTACGTTATTAATAAGCACAGTAAGCACGTGGAATAAATTGTTTATCAAAACATCTAGCCAAGAGATGAAAGTGATGAAGTCCACAGCTTCTGCAAACTGCTTCCACAACTATGAAGCTTGGAGAGTCTTGTATGATCTTTACTTGAACAGGATGAAATTTAAACATCTGAACAGACACTCTATTAATCAGAACTCCCTACTAGCTTTTAGATTGACCAAGTCAATCTTAATGTATAGAGTTGAAAATCCAAATGACTTCAACAAAAGCAAAGATATTTTATCAACCTCCAATCTCTAAAAGACTGAAGAGTTTTATAAGTCCACTACTCACCATTGAATCATCCAAAATCAACTACCTACTAACAAAAAGAATTTCAGCTCTTTTGAGCTCTAAAATTCTGTGCCTCATTAAAAAAAATGATGAAGTTTTAAGGATTTCTGACTCCACAAGATTTGGAACTTCATGCGTACCTACTGGACGATTAAGTTCAAAGGAAACTGAAGATACATAAGAGTTTATTCAGAGACAAAAATAACATCATTACATAAGTTATAACAAAAAAAATTGACCACCCTTGAGGTCACTTGGATCATGTGCAGGAACATAAAATAAAAGATGAAGAGATGAAACATTCTCCAAATGAGAAGAGAAAAAGACAGTAAAATTAATGTGAATATCATGAAATTGAGGTTGTGTATTTTAGTCAGAAGAGGACCCATTGTCGCAGGTAGTTCTACCATGGCTCAAGTGCAAGCACAAGCTATCTGGACTGAAGCTCAAGCATAATCCCTGTCTGCTGCTTCAGGTCAGCTCTAGAGGGAAAAGAGCACGAGCAGCAGTAGGTGAGCTTTAGCAGCTTCAGGGTGACTGCTATCACCCCAGTGCAGCATTCTTGTGGCATTCTTGTGGTACAACTTCCACACCAGGATGCCTTGGATTGTGGGTATCCTGTAGCCACCAGGAAACAAAACAAGGTACCAGTAACAGAGCATGTGACTCCCAGCCCCCTACAATAAGTTGTATCATTGTAGATGAGTGTGACTCATTAACAGTAGACACCAGGAGCTCCAAAGCCAGGTTGTTGTGATTAAGGAACAAGATTGTCAGTGCAAGCTCACCAGCACCAGCAGCAACTGACCCACAAACACATTGTTGTTCAGATGTAAGCTTGTATATATACCTTGTGAGCCCTGCCACATTACTAGTCACAAAGTCCTTGTACAGGCGGTGTCTCCATGTTAGTCAGGTGCACCAATAAGGTTCAGAACCTGGAAGGCTTAACAGGATAGTCTTTCAGTCCTCATCATTTTGTTAGGTAGAGGGTTTCAACAGCATTGCAAAAGATGCATTGACTGCAATATAAGTGAAAGCTGAGCAACATTGCATAATTATTGTCACTGAGTGCCTGCAGAATTGCTATCCATAAAGTTGCCTGCCAATATATGAATCCCAATGAATTTAATATGATATACAGAAAAAATATTTCTCATCATGAATAAACCCATCAACTTAAAATGTGACTCCTCCGCTCCAGTTCAATCTCTCCTACCAAGAAAGTGACAATTTCCAATCCCACCCTTTGGGTAGGGCAAAGCTTGCCATGACAACTCCTTGTGAAGTCCTTTGGAAGACCCTGACTTGATATTCATCAAAGAGATGACAGAGCTCAAATGCAAAGAGCTCCCATATCTACAGTCCGAGGAACATCACTGTGAACAGGCTCACTGGTGTGATCTTTTGCCAGCTTCAACCTCTGCTTCCTGAGCCTGTTTGACTGGACTTCATCTGACCTGTATAAACACAAGCACAGCTGTGTAAATACACCTCAGAAACAACAAATCTTTCTGACTAAGCTTTTCCACAAGTTTTCATAGCCTGTTCCACACAAAACTGAACCAGGCAAAAAGACACCAGGTTTTACAGGACCAGATTTTACTGATTCCCAGATCAGAAAACACTGTTTCAAACAAGATAGTGGTATATTATGCAGCTTGCAACCTTGAGGGCTCACTAAAGAGAATCATTGCCTGTCAGCATAACTCAAGTCACTCATGCATCTTACAGAAATAACTCATGAGGGTGAGAGGCAAACCTTGATATGGAAGTGATGGTAGGCTTTGGATGTTGAGTACCACAACAAGACTTGTACTTACGTTTAGAGCCACATGGGCATGCCTTATTCCTAGCCGCTCCCTGCTCCATAATAAAACACCAACACATTTCACTCTACATATTATCAAAAAAAATGAGTAAGTTTGTAAGCATAAGTGTGCATGCAATTTCCAAGTTTCCACCCCACAATATGATGTCAAAGACAAGAAGCAGCATACCTGAAGTGGCAGGGTGGTACTGTTGGTCTGACCAGCTGCATGAGAGGCAGACCTTTCTTCAGTTTTAGTGAGAAGGCAAGAATCTTGTGATGTTGATGGCTCAGGATCATCGCAGTGTATTCTACATGACCTGTTGTGGTGAGTTTCACCTGTTCCCAATGACCAGACCGTCTCTTATAATCCTTAAGTAGCATGATGTCCAAAACAAGGAATGCTCAATCTCAATGTAAATTGTGTATAGTAAAGATAAGCTCAACACTGACTTTGGACTTAAGTGGTCTACATTTTGCTCAATCTCATGTTGTAAATTGTGGTGAGTTGGCAACAACTGAACCTTGCAGGAAGGGGAAAATAATACCGCTGCCCTCTGGAGAGTGGGCAATCCTCTCACATGAGCAAGCAGGACTAACATCACCAACACTGGCTTGCTCTGCTATCAGAAACTCTATTGCTGCATCTGTGTCACCATGAACATCATGCAAAACCTGTCCATATTCTCTCCCCACAGCAATAATACCCAATCAGAACTCATCTTGCCAATTGTCTCCACACTACTGTCTGAAGTACCCATTCACTCCTCCTGGGAACATTTTGGCGATGCCAACATACAGTTTTGATGCAGTGAAGTAAACACCTCCAGGCCCCTGATTATATTACATATTCCACTTCTTGAACTGGATGTGAAGACAATAGTCCCAAACAGATCAATGCTACCATGAAAGGATGTGACAGCTCCCATCAGTAATGTCAATGCCAGTATTGAAACCAGCCTCCACTGTCCACAATGGTCCTATTGAATTTTGTCTTATCCCCATCTTCCACATCTTGTGGTTCTACCCCACAAACAGCTCCTTCAAACTTCCATAGAACAGGCCAAACAGTCTTCCATTACAATGCTACTAGTGCACAATTCCAGTGTAGATTGCTTCTTTCCTACTCCAAGAAAGATCCCCACAAATGACTACTGACCAGGAAACAAGAGACTCACTTCCTGCACTCTGTCCACACTTTTGCAACCAGTGCCATCCATCACAATCTTTACAATCTGATGTCTGTGGTTCATCTTGTCCTTGGCTGGTGGTGGCTTAGTGGAAGGCCTGGCATCCACCTTCAATCAAGGACACAACAAGTACACATATGACTCCTTGAGAAAGATGGTCTAGTAGGCTTGTGCCAAGATGCACATAATCTTTGACAAGCATCCTCCAAAGTGAGCAGGGCCTCTCAAGTTCCAGCTTCTGAAAATGTTTCAAGATTAAATCAATACAAACTCCTTACCTCAATGGTGATGGGTTTTGCGCGGCCTCCTCCATCATCATCAAGTCTGCGAACACTATTGTAGTGCTCTCCATCATGATAGGATCTGCATTCCAACCACATCTCTCATAAGTCTATATAAACCCATCTCAAAATCCATGAACACTGTCAAGGCAATGTATGCAGCTATGTCCAAGATCTTCTTAACAGCTTCTTAAGACTATCTCTGTGTCTCAAATTATACGAGTTTCCATCCAGAATTGACTGCTATTGCTAACCAATGAAATGAGACAATTTGAACATGTGGTTCTTCACTATGTGCCATACATATCAATCCTCTTTAACAACTCTCTGAAAAGACCAATTCACAGATCCAAGTGCATTAGAACTCACAGATGCAGTGTACAAGCATCAGCACTTTCGAAGTTTCGAATGTGCCACCTGGGGGTCTTGAGCTGCAGGTATATTCATGCAGAAGTTCCAATAAGTAGCTACAACAACTCCCAGCATCCACTAGTTGTCTTCCACAAAACCTTCTGCTGCAAAGCAAAGAGCATGGCTTTGTACCTGATGTATACAAATGTTGCAACCTGTTACTAGAGATGTTGCTTGAAGCTCCATGTTGCCTGCCCATGTACCATCCTCACGCATGGTACTGCAATACTCCTCAAAGGGCACCTCATCCTCTACAAAAGGCTCAAATTCCTCTCGATGCTCCTGCATATGGTGAATCCATAAGATAATTGGACAATGGAGTCAAATGGGTCTCTGGACCACACAGTTCCCTTTGTACATTATCACTTTTAGTCACAGGGTTACAGCAACTTCGTTGACTGCCTGCCTGCTACAAGAGCATTGCAGAAATTAAATCAACCAACCAGGTATGCAATAATATACCTGTACATAATCAACAACCGATTGCCGATATGTGGCATGCTGCTCCTCTTGTCCGTCTAGCTGATCTGCAATAGCTCTGCTCAGTGGCACTCACACCCATGGGCTCATCAAACACTGCACTCTTCGATCGCTCTCTCGATGATTTCATTGCTCTATATAAGACAAGGCAGGGTTTTTTTACCTTCTGTTTCATGGATAAGAATCCTGTCCAGAAACACAAACCTAGGGGAAAAAAAAAACTACGTGTCTGACCTAAGGCTTGACTTTGTAGAGAATTGATCTGCTTAGGTATATTCTGTAGTGCAATGAAGTCAGCAATCTGGCTTATTTCTTCTTCCAACAATTCTGTTAGTTTCTTACCTTTTTATGATGATGGCTCTAAGGTATGCAAAACCCTAAAAAAAACCTAGGGCCAACTAGGGTTCGATGATGCATAGAGGAGACTCACCTGAAAAAACAGTTGCCATCTGCAGTAACAGAGCGTACTTTGAGACCTAATAAATCCAACTGCTCATTCAAATTGGCTATATCCACGACCTTCTTTTCCTGCTAACATTCAAGATAGCAATCAGTTTGCTGCCTTAAGAAGAGGGGAAGAGAGAAACTGAAAACAATATCCTCTAATGTGGACATGCATACACTTTTTTTTGCTGGAACTTCAGAACACTCACTTCATCATCCGCTGTAGCTTGCAATAACAAAACTGAACAAAAAAAGACTCACAATTTGCACACGCAATTCTCAATTTTAATGTAACAAGAATACACAGAGAGAGAGAAAACGGTAAAAAAAAAAGTTTGCAAAGCCGAAATACCTTCTGACGAGGTCTATTATTAATCTTAATCTTTTTCTTCTGCGCCATGATCCCTTTTCGTCAACGCCACCGCCAAACTAGCTCTCTCTCTCTCTCTCGCTCTCTTTGCTGCACTTTGCAATTTTCATTTCTTTGAAAAGAGAAAGAGGAGGTACTGCTGCTTCTGGGTGAGTTTTTCAGCTCCGGCAAGAAATCCTGAAAGAAAATCAGCTTTAAATCAACAAGAACAACCCACTCCCTGGTTGCACTGCATGTACATAAAAACCTAAGCCCCAAAAAATATATATATATATCCGAAAGAAAAAGAGATACTTCAAACTTCGAAACCGAGAAAAAAATGCTCAACTCGGGAAGATATGTCCTGAAATCTATGCAACTGCAAAAACATGGGCGGCAAGGGCACAGTTCCTAAGCAACGCGAGGAATTCTCGGCGGAAGAAGGGAGAGAGAGAAAGCCTGTGACGGTGAACTGTGAATAGCTTAGTGGTCAGAGTAAAATGCCCGTGTACAGTACTTTTTGTATGAATATTTGCAGAAAAACACTGTGAAACTGGTTGGGGCCTGGAAATGTGCACCTCCTAGATCACCAGTAGCAGGAACGACTGTTTCTAAGCAATAAATAAATGTTTGTCATTCGCGAACTACAATGATTGGCCTAGGTGGTGAGACTTAAATAGTATCTTACTTTGTACAGTCCATCTTTTCAGGTTCATGGGTGGAGATGGCGGCGAAACTAAACAAAACAGTGCAGACTGTATGCGCTAAATATTGATAGAGGGCTAGCTCTTAGGGCCATAACTACCTCAAAACCGGTCCGTTGGTTTGAATCTAGGGCATTGTTAAATATCAACCCATCCCGCCTAGTTCTTCAATAAACATAAGTAATCTAAATTGACTACTTTCAAAATCGCTCCTGTTTGTCATATACCTTGTGCCTTGCCATACACCCTGCAAGAGGGTATCCTTGAAGGCTTGATAGTGGATTGGGTAGGTGCTTTGTCAGTGCAATTATGTGCAAGTTGAAGACTCCCCAAAAAATTGCTATTCTATGTGGAGAGTTAACTTAAATATATGAGAATATCCCTCCTTGAAAAGAGGAGCCATTTAATGCCTATTCCTTTAAGGTGGGAGGGATCTTACAGATTCCTATCACTCTCTCTTGCTCTAAATTGCAAAAATGTATTTGGCCCCACAGCCTTGGGTGAACCAGCACTCCCCTTGGTACCATGGTAAAATCCTAAAATCCATTTACATTCTTTCTAAATATTAGAACTATCCCATGCTTAGACTCAATCAGGATCTCTGATTTCAAATCTCACATTTTTTTGGGCCATTTCTTGGGTCACTAAAGGTGCATTCACACCTATTGTTAAGTGACTTTGTTTTCAATCTTGAATTATAGACCTTTATTTTAAACATTATTTGTGATTCTTGCACTATTTTTAAATGGTATTAAACATTGAATCTAAAGCACTAAAGGTTTCAAGCATGGAGTGTTTTCCATTTGTGTTTTGTGATTGAATAAGGTGTTTGGAATTGTTTCATTCAATATTTTTTAGGGTGTTGTTGTGTTTGTATTGCTGCAAACAATGTCTATTTTCAATAAAATGTGACATTCAATTTATCATTTGTTGTTGAGGTATCCATGTGAAGATATCATATAATCATACGTTTTAGACTAATGAAAGGTAAAATAGTTGACAAGAACTGTAGATGATAATTATAAGCATAAAACATATGTATATGATTTTATTTTTCTTAACTATTTTTTGTGCATGTTTTGTTTCATTGTAATATATATATTTGAAATGGTTGATTTTTATGTGAATTTCATGAGAAGGGTTTACTCAAATATTAACAAGATATAACCATAATGTGTTTGATTATGTGATATATATATTTAAAAATATTGTTGGTATTTCGCACGTTTTTATTCAAATGGATTAATGTGTAATGAAAATAAAATTTAGTACAAATTAAAATTTGAAATTTGGATGAAAGAAAATGGATTGAAAGAAAACTAATTGTTTTAATGTTCTTTCATTTTTGAATGATTATAAGGATGTTTCAAATTTCAAGTTTTTATAAGATTTTATGCATTTTTGTTAGGAAAACAAAATCAAGACACATTGTGTGGTAGTTTGAACATGAAATGTATCAATTTATGATCATGCCAATAAGCTTTTGTACTAATTGACATGCTGTTAAAATGGAATTATTCCATATATGATCTAATCGTGAATATGAATCATTATGCTTTCCAAAAATGTTAGAATAAATTTACATTGTTGCATATAATCCTTTAAATTTTTTTATGATGAAGTGTTTTCTAACATGTCCACATTAAAATCACCTATGAATATTGTAGGGCAATGACATGCAGCTTTCACATAAAACCATTATAATAATTGAAGAAAAATTGCAATATGTATTGTGGGGGGTTTGTAAATAACAACATGAATTACTTTTCTTGTGTTAAAATTGAAAGTTGTTGCAATGACTTCAGTTCCATTTTTTGTATGTGTTTCACGTCCATTTAATGTGTATTTTTATCATAAAGCATAATAGTCCCATGGCCATCGTAACATGACAAAATTGAAAACTTGTGATTTATTAATTTCACAATACATTCAGTTTCCATATTGTTTATTTGTGTTTCATTGAGGCATAATACATGTGATGCTTGTAAATTAAGATAAGCTATTTACATCATGGTAATGTTGATTAAGAGAGTGAATGTTTAGAGATTGAATAATTAAATAAGAAGTTTGAAATGTTTTCAAAATTAGTAATCATAGTTTGTATTTTACATTTGTTTTAAGTCTTTTTTGTTTCTTCTTTTACCATCACATCAACATTGATTTTTTTTTGTTGGAGTCCAATAAGCAAATAAAAGTTTTCTTTCGTGTGTATCTTAGATAGTGTTGTGTATGTTAAATTGTGTCTAGATAAACCATGAGGATCAAATGTTAAATTGTCCATTGATAAGCCTTGAGCATGATGTATTGTTCTTGTCATTACTAGTTGAATTGGGAATTGTATACGTGTGAATAAATGATTACAATTATGACCAACTTGTACTTCTTATAGTTTGTTATGATAGGAGTCCAATTAATTTGAATTTTGGGATACTTTTCATAAAGGATTTTGTTTATTGTTCTTGTATATTGTCCAATTCGAAAATTTGAAAATTCAATCCAAATTTCAAATGTTAAATTTGATTATGTTGTAGTTTTTTAAATTCCTTCAGCACCATTAACAAATCCATCTTCAATGCAATAATTTTGTGCACATAATTTTATTAACATATTTGGTTTTAAATGGAGTTCATAATGTAACCTAACAGTCTTGGACATAATAACTTTTGATAATGTGAAACAAAATGGACACATGTCATGCCTATTATATTTTGCTTGGAAACAATATATTGAACATGTTGTTTGTTCAAATATTTTATCATTGTGTTTTTGAGTTGTTTGATTTGTATAAAAAAGATGGGGGAATTTTGGAATAAATGGTGGAGGCTTAAACATATTTTGTTAATGATATTAATATCTTCTTGTGTTTGACAAGCTTTTTTAGATTTATTAAGTATTTCAATGAATTATTCATCTTGTTGACACATAACATGATACAACTCATAACATTTTATTTTGTCTTGCTAAAAATTGGTATTTATATAATCAAGTCCATCATTTATCGAATGAAATACCCATGAATCACAATTTGGCGGCATTTGATGAAAATTGTCAGTTATCAAAACATCCAAGTTTCCAAAAAAATTGTTGTGGTTACATTTTATTATGCGTAGGCCTTTTATCAATGAATGAAAACATTCGTCTACCTATTAATGATATTTCATCCAATACCAATAGTTTTAATTGGGTATATCATTTTATTAAAACATCATTTTTTCATCACCAAGTGGTTTAAAATCATTGATTGACTTGTTCAACAGAATGGTTAATCTTGAATGTATAGTTGATCCACCAATATTATATGTAGTTTTTCCTATGTAAACCATCTTTAAAACAATTTGTTTTGATGGATCTAAATCCCTATTTTGTTCGAAGTAAAATTGAAGAAAACCTATAATGATTACCATTAATGTAAATTTTTTTCTTATTCTCGCACCACCTTTTTAAAATATGGATAGGGGTTCATTTGGATTCATTCATTTTTCATACAAAAATGTCATCCAAATTTTATGTTGTTCTTCATTTAAGGAACAAACCTGATTGAAAATATTGAATATGAATGAATTTCATCTTTCATTAGTTGTAATGAAAGATGAAATTCATTCATCCAAAATTTATGTTGTTTTTCATTTAAAAAACAAACCTGATTGAAAATATTAAATATGAATGAATTTCATCTTTCATTAGTTGTAGTGAATCGACTAAAAATTGGTTGGAGTTATTTGTTTTTGGATTCACGTGGAATTTTAAAGATATGTCATATTATTTTACACCATGAAGGTTTGGTTTGGTAATATTTGATACAAATTTTGTATTTGTTTCTAAATAGTTATTATCATCTTGATCTGGAAAGATTTCCATCCATATTTTGTTATTGTTTTCAAGAGCATTTTTGTTAGATGTATCTTGTATTTGGTCCCAATGAATGTTTGGAATGTTTGTAGTAGAGGTATTAAATGTAGTCACGAACTTGTTTCGAACTCTTTGAATGGACATTTTAATTACTTCATAAACATAATGCTAAGTTGAATAGGTTTGTTTTTGGGAAATTGCATTTGTTATAAAGGGTGAGAATAAAAGTAATAATTATCTATAGTGGTTTTCAGGATCCTTATGTTTATTGAAGTTAACACAACGAATGATTTTTAATTTTTTTAATTTAAAAAAAATTCTAACATCATATTATCCAACAAATTCAGAAAAAAAAAAATTATACAATGAAATAGGTCGATTGATGTATTGATTGTTAACTAATGGACATTGAATATTTGTGGCAGTCGGTGATAATGTTTTCAACATATAAAAAGATTTCAAAATAAAAGTTTTTTCATCTTCTAGGGATGTATTCATGAATTGAAATGATCTTGATGTGTGATGCAATAGTAATGAAAGCATCAAATAAATAATTAATTGTGGAAACATTTGTTGGGCATTCAAAAAACATTTCCCATTTGTCAAATTTGTTGAGAAGTTTTGTTTTTTCTACTTTACATTTTTCAAGTATGGTTATAATTCTCGAGTAATATTTTTATTTACTTTAGTTAAATAAGATGTACAATAACTTGCTACAACATATGGATCTAATATGAATTGTGCATTGGTGTTTGCTTACCAAAATTTGTCGACAAATTTTCCATATGAATTTGTATGTATGTCTATTGGATTTCATTTTAATAATATTGTATGCTTTTGTAATCTAGATCTCAATTCTAATATGTAAGTTTTTTCATCCATTTGCATTTTGTTTAAAAAATCACTAAATGACACATCTTGTCCCATGTCCATTTCATTTAACTTGTTAAAAATAGATTATGGTTTTAATTGTAATTATTTAATTTAATAATCATATTAGTATTTGTGAGTTATGAAGTGGAGGTAATGGAAAATGAAACCTACACACATGTTGTTTTTTTATGACAAGTTCGTTTGTGATGATGAGTTGACTTTCATGAAGATTTTTAGATAATAAACATTTATCACAAGTTATGTATTTATCAATAAATGATTCTATTTGATCATTACTGTTGATTCCATATTTTGGTGCATCTTTTATCCACAAAAGCCGATCATTGTGTTCATTTCCTCTACTTTGAAATTCTATTACAAAAAATATATATTTTATTTATCCAAATAATGTATTTGTTGATGATAATAACTTGCAAAAGAATTTCATTTGATGGTCATAATATCGTGCACATGTTACTTGATCTCTTCTAACAAGTTTTAAAATTTTTTCATAATCAAATTGATTTTTTTTTTTATCTATGTTATGAAATTTCTTTAATTCATGAAATGCTTTTAATAAATCTATCCATTTGATTTTAGCAGTTGTGAAGTAAAAAAAATGTTGGAGGTCCAAGTTGACAAATCATTGCAAAAAACATCTTTTCTAAATTAACACAAATAATCTGGAGAAATACAAATACTTTGGAATTCCTTATACCACAATTCTAATTTTAATATGTTATCTAAATTTGGTTTGTCAATAACATCTTTTGCATTGAAATGTCAACTTTGTAATTGTGCTTTGCGAACATGAACCAGAGATTAAGATAAAATAAAATGAATTAAAATTATGACCTTGAAAAAAATATTTGCAATATGGTATGCAAATTTTTTATCTACACTTGTTAATTCTGCTTTTGCTTTTTTTTGGTAAGAATGATGTGTTTGTAATTCACATGATTGTGAATTTCCAAAAAATAAAGTGGGATTATTATATTTTTCACATTTGACATCTCAAAACAATCCTAATGGTTGGTATTATTCACTAGGAGCCACACAAATAGGGCTTTCATATTCTTGGTCAAATATTTGTTTAGCTTCTAAAAACTTTTGCACCAAGGAATTAGTTGGTGCATTTTCTATTACCTTTTCAAAATTATCCACATCATCGTTATTTATATTATTGTCAAATTATATAACATTGTTTACTTTTAATACATTATTTGATTCAAATAAAGTTACCCAATCTTTTCTTACTAACACTTTTGCTTCTTTATAAAGTGGGGTCTCACAAAGATCATGCAATGCTTGCATTACAATTTTAGGTCGAACATAACCAGACAAATATGGAGATTTTTATTTTATTTTTCTTTTGATGCAAACCACAATTGTTGATTCACAAGTTGTAGGTCAAGGTAAAATAATTTGCATTTTATCAACATTTGTAGGAACATTGACAATGCTACCTTGAATGCCATATTGACCCCAACCATTTAATTGATAAATTTGTGCAAATGTCATTTGAGGAGCTATGAGATGTTCTTTTAGTGTATTCAATATCATAACAAAAGGAATTGTGTTTTCATTGTAAATGTGTTGGCACATCAAAATGACATATTTAATTGTTTTTTATATTGATTAGTTGTTTACAACTCTTACAAATAAACATGTTATCGTGTTGTAAAGTTTTGTTGATAGGAATAATTGATCGTATGATTTTCAAAAATGTTAGAGGTAATTCCATTGATTGGTATTGGAATTGTAATATTTGACAACATACACATCTGTATTTTGGTGTATCTTTTATATCATTAAGATATTTAGTGATTGGCAAAAGTGTTTTTGTGACTTTATTCCTCACAATTTGAGATCTTTTAAATTTTTTAAAGAATTGTTGCAATATTTGATTGTCATTAAGATTCAAGTTAGTATGTAAATGTTGAAAACTTTTAATTACTTTTCAAAAAGAATCATTTTCACTATGTATCAACATAGAATGCATTGTTGTGTCCATAGCATTTGTCCGTTTCAATCTTTGTTTTTTCTCTGATAATTTTGATGTTTGAAATTTGTTGTTCTTTGAAAGATTTTTTTTCATTTTTTAATAATATTTCTATGGATAGTTTGTTGATGTTGTAATTTTTTTTTTCATATTTTCGTCATTATGCAATTCATTTGAATAAACTTGTTCATTTGTTAAGTTGTCTATGTTTTGGTTGTTTTTTCTTTTTTTGTAAATATTTTTAATGTTGTTGTATTTGAATTAAATTCAAATTTGTATCATTATATCATTCACAAAATAATTGCGCAATATTTGTTAAAGTGAGATTAGGAAATTTTGTATTAAGTTCAAGTAAATATTCTTCTTTAATAGGTGTCCAAGGTTTTGGTTTTAGATGTTTGAAAAGAGTTTGGTTTTTATTTTAAAAGTAAATTAGGTGTGATTTATTTGTTGAGGTGTTAAAATTTATTATTGGATGTTTTGCCTAAAATGCAAGAGTGGTTTCTTGAATAGTTGACAATGAGTTATTATCTTTTATATTGATCAAAGTGCGATTCAAATATTTTGTCCAAACAAATTTGCTTTTATTGGAGCATTGTTTATTTTCTTTTGAGAAAATTTCATAAGAAGGTCTAGATTGGTCTAGCTGTCTTTTTGTTTTAGATAATATACAAAAGTTTAGTGAAATTTGGTCATTACACATTATTACTTTTTTTTCCCATGGTTAAATCATAAAAGATGGTAATTTTTTTTGTTGAATTGAAAGGTTTTCTTTGAAACCTATTATGCTTTTTGTTCCTAAAAATTCATTTTGCAAATGAGAAAAAGTTATCTTTTGAATTGGTTCAAAATGTTAATTGCCAAAAGTTAAATGCATTATTAATGTTAGATTGTATTCTTCTCCATATATCATCAAAATCCAAGCACTTATTTTGCACCACACACATATTGGTCTTTGTAAATATTGGGATATCCAAAAGATTATTGTGAAATCTCCCCAAAGGCCACCATGGGTTACATTTTTTGACATTTTGCTAAGATATGCTTCTTCAGTTGAAATTATCCCATTATGTAAAATCATGTAATTTTTTTGAATTTAATTATAATGGTTTACAACATATAGCAAAAGGTGTTTGAATAAGTAAACAATGCTTAAAATAATTCATTGAATTAATTCACAAAAAAATTGAAACCTTTGAATTTTGTAGCATGTATGATATAAAATCAAATAAATAATCACCAACCTTATACACATAATTATTGACACGTGTCAATTGATATGAACATAAGACATCATCTATTTTTGCATTTAATGACATTTAGTTTTTTTGGTTTTTAAGAACATTGATAATTAGTTTTGGAATTTTTTATTGTGTGTATTATATATATATATATACCAAATCGAATTTTGAAATATGAA
>Ga0209208_10000341_pt1 | contig 57986 bp, 48 predicted proteins | sample S1TSphfallax_3_FD_187694 | JGI IMG/M metagenome (GOLD analysis project Ga0209208, IMG submission 187694) | Host-associated microbial communities from peat moss isolated from Minnesota, USA - S1T2_Fd - Sphagnum fallax MG (SPAdes) (version 2) | ecosystem: Host-associated > Plants > Peat moss >... | reverse complement strand
AATGTGAGGTGTTTTGGGTCCTGCTGTCGAGCTCTGAACATTCGGGAGTCCCGGAGGACTCCAAATCCCCAACTTTTCCAAGTGTTGGGCTTCACCCCCACACTTGGCCAAGTTAGGGTTGCGACAACATCCATTAGTTGGGTTAATGAGGGGTAGTTCACAAATGCAATGTACCTTCATTTTTCTACACCTTCGAATCACAAATGGTACAATGGCAAAGGAGTGAATACTACACCAAAAACATGGTTTTATTACTGGACATGATTACATTAATAATTTCATGATTGGTAGTCATAAACTAGTTGCTTTCCTAAGAACCTTATTTTTAATAACCTAGTAATAATCTGAAAATAATATAATAGTATCTAAGAAGTAACCTACCAATAACCTACAACTAACCTAATAATACTACAATTCGTAGTGTTAAAAAATAAGGCCTAATAGTAGCCTATGGCTATTCTAGATTACCATAGACTACTTTGGTAGCCCATGGTAGCTTAGAGTAGTAGCCTAAGTTGAAGTTTATAATAGTTTTAAATAATTTAAGGTGAAGCCTAATATAGCCTAGGGTAAAATAACTTATAATAACATAAGGTAGTTTAGAAGAGCTAAAAATAGGTTAAAATAATTTAAAATAACCTAAGGTAAGACCTTTGGTTAAAGTAGCCTAAGGTACTTAAGGTAACGTAATAATAGTAGTAAAATAATTAAGCTAATTTAGCTATTTTAAGATATGTAAATAGGGTAGCTAAATTAAGTAATTAAGTAGGTAATGTAACTAGGCTAGGTAGCTAAGTACAATGAGAAGAAATGTTCATAATAATGTGATGACAGAAGTTATCACTTGATGAAAAAGTGGTGCAATGATTAAGGACTTGGACTTCAATGTGAAGTTGAAAGGTTCAAGTCCTCACGTTTGCAATGTGCTTAATTAGCCATGTGTTAACCTTTTAAGCCATATAGTTTATTGGTTTGTCTTTTATGATTGTAGTCACTTTTAGTATAGTTGCTTCTGTGGTTTGGGGTTATAACAACCATGGTAGAAATAACAAGTTTGAATTGATTATATAGTCATGGAGTTGCAATCATCTTAAACAACTACAAATGTAATTGTTTCCATAGGACCACGTTTGCCACTTTTGTTAATAATTGCAATACTTTCACTTGTTCTTCAAACTTTAATAAAACATGGTAAGGGCATTTGCAATACCATCATTTGTTATACAAACCTATAACTCATGATGAGAAAATGAATGCATTACCTTCATTTCATATAGAAATAAAAATTCTTTTTATATGTGTGATCAAATGTTAATATATTTATATCACAAAGAAATTTAATTCATAAAAAAAAGGAAGGAAAAAATATAAATATTGCATGTTACTGAATGTATGAGAGTCCAAAAGTATCATCCATCAATGTAAGAAAACCAATGGTACACACTACTCCAATTTGAAAGCAATTTTTGTTTTCTTAAAATTATTCTCCTTGCCGTTAATGTTGGGTGAAGTAATGATTAGGTGGCTACTTTTGGCCACTTGAGAGTTCATTTTTTAACACCAACTATACAATTTTTTATTTTTTGATAATTAACAACTTATGCATTCAATGTACATTTACTTATGTTGCTAATAAAAGATATGGCAACCCCAAATGTGCACATGGCTAGACATATACTTGATAAAAATCCATGTAAAAATATTAAGTTTTGAATGAGAAATGGATTAATAAAACTTGATAATAAAATATTAAACTTTTTTCAAAAATCTTTAAAAAAAATTTCAATGCACTTTATTCTTAAATGCATCATTTGATTTTTTTTTATTAAATAAAATCATATTAAGGCATTTTTTTGAATTCACATATCAATTTTTACTTTGCGATTAAAAGATGTCAATATTCTAAAAGTCATTATGAATCTATTATTTTCTTAAAACTCATCCATAATTTTTGGTATGATTACCAATAAAATCTATTTCAACATGGACAACTAAAAATGTACAATGTTAATGTGAAAAATAATTGTAGATTTTTAATTTATCAACAATTTAACAAAAATGCAAATGTGATAGTCCAAATCATCCCTCTAATTGTGCTTGCTCTAACAATACAAAACTATAAATTGAACCACTTTTTGTGCATGCTAATGTGTGAAAAATTGATGACCCATCAAGTGGATGTGCAAACAAACACCTCCTTTGTGTGGGCACAAAACTTATTCCATGCAAACAAAGATCAATTGTTGTAAAAAATGTGACAACCTAAAACTTTATATAGGAATGAAAAATTTATGTAAACTTCGTGACCATGAATCATTTGTGCTTCATGGCATTTTGTGATTGCCTCTATTGTCTTGAAATATGTCATTTTCAATGGTTTGGGATTTCAATGTTTTACATCTCATGCTTGGTATAAACAACCTAATTGGTTCTAATGAACGCAACAAGGTCATTGTCCACCCCATCCAAAAACATCAAGGATCTTACAAAATTCTGAACACATTCTAGAATAACTACTGGAAAACGAAAGAATAAAAAGGAACATCAGTAGAAGAAGGAAATAAAAGAAGACAAAAAAAAGGAGAAAAAAATGAAAAGACAAAGGAGTGGAAACTTGAAAGGGGAAAAAAAGGAAGAAGAAGAACAGTTACAAAAGGAAGTAGGCAGGTAGAGAGGATAGTTGGGTGGAGGAAGGTAAGTAGGTGGACCAGCCTGGGCAGCCTTGCTTGACATGCAGTTAAGGTTCATCACTTAAGCTCAATTTGGGGCAACACAGGATGGCGCAACAGTGGGTGCTGAGCAACTATATTATAATGCGTGTTGGCTGGGTATCAACTTTTGAACATACCAGCTGGTACTGGTATGGATTTTCTTTTTAAAAATAATACTAACGGTACTGGTATTGAACTTTTAAAAAACTTCTATATCAGTCTAGTCCTGATATTAGAGTCTGGGCAAGGCTGAATTTTGGCTGGTATGGCAGCTAATATACTTACTGTTGGGACTGATATAGCCCTGTTATCACCTATTACCTCAATTCCCTACTAGCCAGGTACTGGTGCGAGCTGGTATGGACTCGGGCCATACCAGTCTGGTCGATTCGTGATACCAGAACCAGTAGCAGCCTAAATACCCCCCTAGTTTCCGTGGACAGTACCCTGGTGCGTGCTAGGTAACATAATCCGACCATAGTCTAAAGGCTTCTAGTGTGTTCACCCAATTAATCGTTTCCCTTTGGCCCACCTATATAGGTGAGAAGGGGGAGGGCTTTGGGCAAAACAAATGGGATTAAAGCCAGGTGCTATCGGGAACCTAAGGAACCTGATGGATTCCCATTAGGAACTTGAAGGGAACATGTTGGGAACAAAAGAAAATGAGAAAAAATCCTTTCCCCCCTCACCCCCCAAAACTTAAACGAAAAAAAATCAAGGCCCTTTGAGTGTATGCTGAGCCTTCCCACTGACTGCACGAAATTTTTATTTCCAAAACTGTTTGTCACCATTTTTGACCTGGGCTAATACCCCCATTATAAGCTGGGGGTACTTATTAAGGCTTTCAATTTCTCAATGAGCCCACAAATGAAACATACTCATGCAAATTCCAGGTCCACAGCACATTGGAGAAATACAAATTATGGCTAGCTCCGTGCTGATCAGGTTGTGGGGTCTTTTGAACTGTACTATACTGCAGCTTGTGTCCAGGACCTGGATAAGTTTGGAATAGCCCTCTTTATATAGGCTACCTCACTAAAGCTTGCCTGACATTATTATATGAAGACAGCTCATACTAAGTTATGACCTTGTTGCGTCAATATATTCCCTGCCTCCAAAAGCACCCCACATTGTTTCCCAAAAATCATTACTCCATGTCCCATCATGAATTTTGTAGGCATATATACAAACAAACAAATCAGATCATCGGGCCGTGGGCCTTCAATCCTCCGTGGAAGCCGGCAAATGCAGAAGAGATTTACAGCCGGATCCGGAAGCTGCACTTTGGACAAAGTAGGAGGAGCGTCCCAACGTGAAAAGCATGGTCTGCAATATGATTATATTTGTCAACAATGGGTTGTTCAATAGGGGGGGATAAAGTTGTGTAAAGTTGTAAACTAGAGACACTCGCACTTCCTCATTATAATTCCGCCCACATCATTGAGTGCCGTTGTTGAGTAGACATGTGGCTTTCTCCTGCTCGCAACTATTTTGCTTTAGGAAATCTGAGCTATGCAGCAAGATCAATGTGAAATGATAAGAGATGCAACACAATTTTTTGTTGCATGAGCAGGTGACAAAAAGCAATCAGTGCAGTACCTCAGGAGGGGTCTCATGCTTTTCTATCACTTAAAATTCTCTGACACTTTCTTTACATTACTTACCAATCTCCTCGGCAAAAGCAATCAACTCGTGAAGTTCTTATTGCTTCTCCGCATTTTGAAGTCGCCAAAACTCCTATGTCTTGACTCTCTACCATTTTAAAGTCCAACCCTTTCTTACTATGAGGGGGAGCAAGCAGATCCCATATGAGAAGTCATCGGATTTATGGGTTAACATAGATGGATTTAGTGGACGTTACTATTTCACTTTGGAGCCTGACAGCCATAGTAGCTTGGATGGAATTCAAGCCCATCCAAGCTGCAAGCTGTTGATCGCCATAAAAGAAGCAGGGTAATCTGATAGCTCTAGATTTTGTTTTGTTTTGTTCACTTGGATGGTAACTACAGAGTCAAGAACATGATAAACAAAACTACAGATGGACTCCATTGTAGCTAGATACAAATGGACTCCATTGTAACAGGATATAAACCCTAAACCTGGAAAAAGAAATATTCAGTTAGTTTGCCTTCGGTGAATCAGCACCTACTCTCAGACTATGGTAAAACCCCAAATTGCTTGGTGTATAGGCTTATACACCATATTTTCTTGTCAGATTTGGCAGAATTAATTAAAAGACTCTAGATGAAGAGAATTTTCAGAAATTTAATTGGAAGTATGTAATTCAAATACTTGAATATTCTACAAGTTTCAAATTGAACCAATGAAAATGTGAAATCTGGTTGATGTTGCCTAAACGTGAGCTATGGCTCATATTTCATATGAGGAAAAAGGAATCTTCATAACTAAAAAACAATGGAGACAAAGTTTAGTCCAAATTTAAGATTATCTTGAATGGTAATCTTGAGATATTGTACCAAAAAGCTATAATGATAGAAAAATAATGGACAAAAAACATATATAGAAAAATTCAGTTCAAATATTTGAGAACCCCATGTGCCCAACCTTAAAAATTCTAATTTCAAGTGTTGAAATGGCTTCATAGCCTAAAATTAATCGATTTCACCACTTGCCCACCAAAACTAACCATCCCATATGATATATAAGATTGTAAAACTAAATTATAGTTGAGCTAATAATGACATCTATCAGCATAGCTTCATGAAACATCTACCAAGAGACATGTTGGAACTTAAAATGTTAATATGTTAAAAAAGAAGGTGGATAGGTAGGTAGTTTAAATAGATAGGTAACCTAAGTGGGTATGTCTAAGTTAAAAGGTTGGTAACCTAGATAGTTGGGTAGGTAGCTAACTTAGGTGGGTAAATAGCTGCTCTAGGCAAGTGGTTAGGTAGCCTAGATGAGTAGATAAGTGGTCTCAGTACATGTATGTAAGTAAGTTAAGTAGGTAGGTGGGTAGGTAGCTGTAGTAAGTACATTCAGTAAGTAGGTATGTATCCTAGGTAGGTTTCTAACCAAGTTTGAACTTTGGGTCTTAATTTGAACCAAATTTGGAGGATTTAAAAGATATTTGTAGAGTGGGGGTGAGCTGGCCAAGTGAGGATCAAAAGGGGTGCAAGATTGGGCAACATATAGGCCTGTAAGTTGTTTAATCTTGATATTCAATCATAGGTAAATCCAATCATCAATTTCCTCATATGCTCCGTCCACATCCATGCACATAAAGATGTTGACATTTGAATGACATGCATAATTACATGTTAATTATTGATCTCATTATTGGATCAAAGACATGGTGCACATCATTCATTAATTGTGAGTTATTGGATGATCGGAATACATTAAATTGACTTGGATTGTTGATTATAATGTAGATCAACAAGATCACCACCATTATATTCAATTAAATTTTTTTTAATGCTTTCGAGTTAATGTTTTCAATCCTATTTATCAAATCCATTATACCATCACATGTACTTTGCATCCACAATCTTCATTTTAAAATGTTTCATTCAAACATTTTGATTTGAAGTCGCTAGATATTATGACATCATATTTATTGGATTTAACCTAATTAGTACATAACCATCCAAGCAAGTTTGTTTTAGAAAGAGGTCTTGAATTATTTACATTGTTAATCTAGCTACCAATTAGTGAATTTGAAGCTATTAGATCTAGTCCTAAATGCTTCAAATTTTGATTTTATTTTCACCATCAATATTGTGCATCCTAATTGTGCATTTCAATAAGTCTAGGTAATCCTAGTTAACATCACTAAACTTTTAATCCAGTTGTTTTAATTGAAAGTCATTAAATTGTGGGCATCCTAGCCATTAATTCTAGTGCAAGATGTCTCCACTTCATGAGCCATTTTTATAAATTTTTAATTTGATGTTATGTTATTCAATTTTTTTTACCCCTTGAGTCTCACACCCTTACCTTATGCTCTTGTATGTCTAAACCCAAAGTCACATGCTTGATTGAAGTTTCCAAATTTAGCACCATTAACCATGGACAAGGATGCTACACTAACCTACTTTGCTTTTCATTTTTTGTGCTTCTCATTTTGCTCTTGTACTTCATGCTCTTATGTGTCTTCTTATGTTATCATGTAGTTGAAGTTCTCAAGTCTAGCATTGCCAAGCATGAATGAGGATAATACCTAACCTTTTTGTGTTTTGTTTGAAAAGCTTTGATTTTGTTTTCAATTTCTATTATTTTTTATTTAATGTATGAACAGGTAATGTTTCATGTTATTGTTTGTAGCTTAGAGTTTTGTTGCAAATCATCTTGCAATGAATGGCCATATCAAGAATTTTGATGCCATTTGCGTGAGTTGGAGGTGCTATGACAGTCTTGAAAGTCTACCATGTTGCTGGTCTATCTTCTAGTCTCCTCCAAATCCTCATTGGTAGTTGTGACAATCTTTCCTTGATTGAAAATTGAAAAATGTTGCAGCAATCTTTTCAGGTCTATGTTGTTCATGCCCACTAAGATAGTTTATCTTCCATTCTCCTCCAAATCATTATAGCTACTTGTGACAATTTTCACTTGATTTGAAGTTCAATTTAATTGTTGCATCGCACATTGGCCTTACATATGTCAAATGCTACTTGTTTGTTAACAACAATGCATTTTGCAAAAGATTAATTTTGAAAATGTTGAGCCATGTGTTGTTTGATGACTATTCCCTTTCCGTTGGGATGTTGTTTTTCATTTTCAGTAATAAAAATATTGTTTTTGAATATTTGCCATTCATTTTTCACAATTCTTGTTGAGTCCCAATCGTTCGTAGGTAAACAACTTTTTTTTTTCTATCTCCACATGTATATAGGTTGTAAGGCAACGAATATGTTCATTTTATATACCCCATGTTGGCCCCAATAGCATTTTAACTACCTGCACATATTGTCTTTTGGTCATGATGTGGTCCTATGGTAAATGTTGTCTAATTGTAACACCTTATGTAAAGGGCATAGATACATGCTTTGGCAAGCAGAGTTTACTAGTTCTATGCTTTTGTTGGACGAGCCCTATATACATATTTATGCAGAGATCAGGTAACAATATATATGTTGCTCCAGCCTCCCAGGCATATATGTACAACATTCAGGCAGCAAAGATGTAGGTCTTATTAGATGTTGTCTGCTTCCCAGACAGCATATCTAGGAAACCAAATATATGCCGGCCAAGCAGTGGAAAGGATGGTTCAACCTCAGGGGACACTATATAACTATACTATGGATGATCATTTTCAAAAAATTCCCTTGTTATCTTAAGAACCTTCTGAGGCTCCTTAGAAGATGGCCACATGAAGAAACTCCCACCCTGCGACTTCCAGCTTATTGAGCGAGGCCTCTTAGTGGCTATATTCAGCCCAAGCATTGTCAGATTAGACTTAGCGATCTTGAATTAATCTAGGACAGGGTATTTACCTTTTTAAAAAGAACCTAATAAAATGGGCTTTTACCCTATGATGTGGGTGCTAGTTCATCCAGTCCCTTAGAAGACATGTCATATTTAAAAGAAAAACATAGTTAAGCTGGGGAAGGCATCTTCTTTAAACCCTGCTAAGTTCAACGAGTCCCTCAACACATATGTCATATTAAAATGAAAACAGTGCTACACTGAGGAAGGCTTCTACTTGAGCCCTCAGCAAACTCTCAACAAAAGTGAGGGTCCTGGAAAGAAGTTTTCCCCTACATCTATGTATCTGCCAAATTGGTATAAGAAAACTGATATTTGCATGCTAAATTAATTGTATGCTACATTAAAGGTTCTCATTTTATTTCTTCTTACAGAGTCCTTGTGCGGTTGGAGTCAGAACCCATTGTTGCATTCCTGATGAATTTTTCAGAATTTTCAGTCACCACAACTCATTTCAGTTAAGTATATTGGTTTTCATTCTAATTTTGCGGGTGCATGGTCATAAGTGTGCATGGAACTACAGGCTGGAGTAATGGCATCTGAATGCTTTGTGTAGGGTAAAGCCCCAGAGTGTCCCCACCCCCATGGACCTGTAACAACAAAATAACTACTAGTAGTTACAAATAATAGTATTAGTGTTGGGGTAATAGTTTGGATAAAAATAGGGAATAAAATAATGAACTTCGTGGGCCCTAGAAGGAGAATCATTTGACTAGGGGCATAAGGGTTGATTATGAATAATTTAAGTAACTATTTTGGGTTAATAATAATGGGAGCTCAAGTATGTAAACTTGACCAAATCCTAAATTCTCAATAATGTAAAACTTATCCATAGAAGGATGGAAAGTTATTGACACTCGATGATTGGTTTGATACATGGGGAATAGATGTAGATGAATGTGATTAACTATTCACTCTTTTTTTTTTTCAAATATATAAGGGGTAGAGATTGGAGCTTTTGGTTCATAATTTGCATTCAATAATTTCATGTTGTTAGTTGGATCAAGACTTGTAAAAGCATCATATGTGAATAGGAAGCCTTGAAGAAATAAAATGTGGAGATGATTGTGAATATCACTGTGAAAACTTTGTAGTCTTTTGGTGAGTGATCCTCATCAAGGAGAATCTTTAGACACATGTGATAAACTATTTTGAGGTGTAATTTTCATATAAAAATTCGACTTTAGGTGCGTGGGTGATCCTATTCCAAAAAAATGTAAAGTTTCATGTTGAAAATCATATGAATGATGAATATTGCAAGTGTTGTTTTGAAGTATGTTTGATAGTCTACCTATGTGCTAGAAGGGATTAATCAAAAATCAATTCTCATAGTTCGGAACCCCCTTGTAGGCTACAGACCTTTTATTACCCAACATAATGTAAGACATCAACCTTATCATATGTTAATAATGTGTACAAGGGAGGAGGAGTAGGAGGGATCTTAGGCCTATTTAGACTCGTCTAACTGTTAAACTGAATTCAGACGAGAAGACAATCGGGGTATTTCTGTTTCATTTTAGCCTTTCTTGTTTCATTTTTACTGTTCCAATGGTTAGAGTTTAAATTGCACACTAACTGCTGCGCTGTTCACAGAAGGGGATAGATAAATAATATGGTCTCGTTGATTTAACAATACAGTGTACACTGAACAATTTAGACCTCAGGTGAAAAATCTAAATCACACCTAAATGATAGGTGGTTAGAGCATTATGTCCAACCTACTCCAGCTGCTTTAAAAAAAATTTATTGTCCCTGAGCAGCTTTTGCCATCCAATTTTGGCGAAGAGAATCGACAATATCTTCATAGGGGTTGCTTCAGCTCGAGTAATTTCACTGACTCCCCCTTATACAATTTGAGCTCCGTGTTGCTGTACACTACCAGTGCCAATCAACTATTTTATTTTTTCTTATGTTTTTATATGGTTTTCAATAATTCATCATTATTTATGTCAGTGTCAAATTTAATTTAAATTAATATATATTTCATGGACATGAAAAGACACATGTTAATTTTATTTTTTCATATCCATGTTGATGGATAAGGGAACAGAGTGAGATACTTATAAAATGAAGATATCAATTAAGAAATGTGGGAGATGTTATTAAGAAAGTTCATTAAAAAAGGAAGTAGTTATTAAAAAAAATTTGAAACATTTAATCTTGAAAATAAGGTAGTTATTTTTTAAATTGTCTTTGGAATGGTCCATGGATGACCATGCAAAGGATTCAAAAAAATCCCCCATATACCAGTTCCAATTATTCACCACTGAAATTTGCAGCAGGATAACACTCCTGCTTGCTGAACCAGCATACCTACACTGGTACCATGGTAAAAAACTAAAAACCCTATTTTTTTTGGATTATGTGTAAAAATATTGAATATTCTTTCATTAAACTAAATCAGAGTCTCTAAGTCCAAATTTAACATTTCCTCTGTCAATTATTAGCTATAAGAGCCCTTACTCAAGATCCTGAAGGTACCATTGTAGTTGCTGGTTCACCCTGGCCAACATCACTCAACTCTCACAAAAATCCAAATGTGTTTTCAGCTTTGTTCCCTCAAATGTGTGGCAGAGGGAAGCAAATTAAAACAGGGGCCCATTTCTTCGTACAGCCATACTTCCTCAAAAAAATGTCCACAGCCCAAATCATGAACACTGCAACTCAAAACATACATACTCCCATGAAGTAATACACTATTTCATTTTCAGTTTAATAATTTATCACACAATCCTTGTGTCCATGGATCCTGCACACCATTAATGTTCTTGTGGCATCCACAGAACCCTTGCAACACACAACCACATGGCTTGACTACCAGAATTGACCTTCCTCTCCTCTGTTCTATGCACTGAGAAGCTCACAGCAAAACATCATCATCCCTGCTAAGTACCAGCTGAATCCACTACCAGTTTATCTCTCCTTCAAACTACTCATGACCGCTTGATGCCTTCCGTCCTCCTTGCACAACTCACCACTATACCTTTTCTGATGTTCTTCTCTCTGTTGCAGTTTCAGGAGGAAGCTCCTTGTCTCCATTCCGTACTAGTTCAGGTACTTAATGTCATAAAACTACCAGCAGTACACAGCTCAGAGGCAATCCACCTCGAGCACACCACCGCCTCAATAGTGGGTGTCAAACCTGTACTTATCTCAACAGAGATTAGCACTAATGCATAAGTGAAAATCACCACTGATTGCTAAGTGTACATGTGTGGCCTAGAATGTTTGCTGCTGAGATTCGTGTTGATCCAGGTGTAGAGCAAAATGAGGATGGATGAAAACTTATTAAACAATGGAATTAGTGTTAGGGATTCAAGAACAATGTGATAGAGTTCTTGTGTTCTTGAGAAGATAAAGAAAATTGTGTGCAGCTTTTCACTCACTCCGATCGATGGACGTTGTTGAGGCGGTCCAATCATCGCAAAGGCATGATGATAGAAAGGAAAAGACTTTGGAAAGTATTTGTTTTTGGTGACCTTGGGAAATTATATGGATGTGTGTGCTACTAGTTTCATGGCTAATGGTGGAGGATAAGCTACTGGAATTATGAAGGGACGCGCCTTCTATTGGCTAAATCCTTATTGGCTCTGTCCTAAAGAGGCATTGTGGGAACACCTTTTGCGCAGGTATAGGGGTATGAGAATCAAAAGTTAGTTGAATGGATAAGGTTATATAGGTTTGTGTGTAAGTTTTTTGACAAGTTGGCTGAGGGTGTAGTGAGTGTATATAGGTGCAAATTGAGGGAGAGCAAAGGGTTAAGTTATTTAATTTCTTTTCTCTCTCTCACTGGTTTGTTTTGTTATTGTGGGGTTTCAATGGGGATAAGAAGTGAATAATTCAATTAGATTGATAGAATTATAAGTTGTAAGTGGAGCTTTAAGAAAAGGGGATGAGGGGTTAGAAATTTTCTTTTCTTTTCCAAAGGGGTTTTTTTTGGGTGAGAAGGGGAGGACATTGGTAATTCTATCCCTTTCTAAAGGAGTTTTTCTCGGTAGGATTGGGAGAGGTGATTTTTTGGGGGATGGGGATTATCTTAAGGGGTTGTTTCTTGGGTGGCATGGGAGGGAGAAGTTTGGTTGTTTCTCAAGGTAGGAAGGTTGGGGGTTTTTTTTGTTTCCAAGGAATTATTTCTTTGGTGGTTTAGGATGGGGTTGTTGGAAAAAGGTGGTGGGTATATTCTTTGTTTTTCCTGTTTTTCTTTCATAATATGGTGACTTGAAAAAATTTCTTCTCAAGAAAATATTTTATACAAATCAATATCTTTTTTTTTGGGCATGGAAAATTTTCAACCCAAAATTTTTATTTTGAAAATTTAACAAAAAGAATAAAAAAATATTTTGTTTGAAATTGAACACTTAATGTATCTAACCAAAAAAAGAAAAAAAAATCAATTTGTGTGACTAATTTTTTTATGTACATGATAAGAAAGTTGATGTTTACCATATATATATTTGAATGAAAATGAAATTAATGATTAAATAGTGAAAAAAAATTTAAGGTTTATGTGTTATTTTTCAAATCCAAATTGAAATATTTAAGGTTCAGGTGTAAGCATGAGGTGCATAATTAAAATTTATAAAATGCCAAGGGTATTGATGTTTTGTTCATTATTAGACCATAATTTAACTGCCAAACCATGGATATGGTCTTTTATTGTTAAGTTGAAATCTATTATAGTCAAAATTACTTAAAATCAATATAAAGTACAAAAAGGTGTAAGGATAGGTTTAGGGTTTCTTTTGTCCCATATAAATATAACATTGTGTGTTGTCTTTCTTTTTTCATAGTAGGAATAGTGTGTTTGGTTTAAAATTTCACCATTTGTTAACTTTTCTTTTTTTTCCTTTACAAGCGTTTGTTTTTGCAAGTGTATGTTTTGCCAAGTGTGTGCTTTTGCAATTATTAGTTTTGTCAAATGCTACTTCATTTGTTTATTGTCAAATTCATCTTGATAAGTTTTTATTTTTTGGCACAATGGTTGTTATTCCAATGAAAGAAGTTAAATTAGTTGTTGTGGTGGATGATTTGAATTTTGGAATTAAAGATGTTACATTTGAAACAAAGGTGTTCAATAGGTATGGCACCTTTGATCTAATTGCAAATAAAAACATGGAATATCCAAGCTATGCATATTTGCATTTTGATTTGTTGGATAGGCCAACTCTAATCACAATCATTTTGAGGGTGAAATCGCCTCATATAGAAATGCATGAATAACACTTACAAAAATGCATGTTCATGAAGGTCGAAAATTTTAGCATTGAATCAAAGTCCAAAAAAGGTTTTGAGACAGGTGACATGCATGTTGTCATGTTACAATTGAATCAACAACCATTGTGTCATCAATTCTTGCATTCTAACCCAAGTTAGTTCCCATTTTTTTCTGCATGGATTCGATTAGAAAATTCAAAAGTATTATTTAGAGTTGGAGGTCTACTACTATTGTTGTCATCATCACTAGTGTAAGGGGAATAGGGGACAACAAAAGTGAAAAACAATTGTTCATTGTAGATGGATAAGGTGAATTTGACAAAGATGTTTTTGTTCTTGGCAATAATTTTATAATAGAATATGAACAACTTCTTGAAATGTACAATGGAAGCCAATATGTTATGATCTTAATTAAGAATGTGACAACAACATCAAAAGGAGATTGATATTTCAGGGCACAAAATTGCACAATTTTAACAAAGGTTGTTGGCAAGGTTATTCAAGCTCGCATTCTTTAGTTACACAACAAATTATCAAGTGTTCAACTTGCGTTGAAAGAGGTAAATTATTTTCCTATCCTTTGCATAATTTAATTGTTTTTCAAATTTATAAAAAAAAAACATCAAATAGAACCAAATTTTCATCTCATAATCAACTATATTAAAAAAATAATGGAAAATTAAAAAATAATGTTATGAAAAATAAATTTTCAATTTTTTGTTTTTCAACGTCGAAGAAAATTGGTTGGTTGTTTAATTTTCCTTTTCCTAAAAGAACATGAAAATCGAACAACCCACCAAATTATCCTTTACAAAAAAAAAATCAAGTTTTTTTCTTGGCCCAAGCGATCAAGAGAATCGACCATTCGATTCTCTTCTTCCTAAAAGAACATGAGAATAAGGTGGCTACCTAATTTTCCTCTGTAAACAAAAATTCAAGTTTTTTTTGGGGTAGTTAAGAAAATCTGGTGGTTGCTTGGATTTTCTTTTTCTAAAAAAACATAAAAATCAGATGACCATCTAATTCTCTTTTTCCTTGAAGAACATGAAAATTGAACGACCACCTAATTTTCCTTTACAAAAAAGAATTTCAATTTTCTTTTTGGGGACTAGGCACTAAGGAAAATTGGGTCGCCACCCAATTGTCCTCTTCACATGGAAAAAACTCTTATCTTTCAAAAGAAGACAATTAGGTGGCCACCTAATTTTAATGTAAAGAAAAAACAAAAGGAACCATTTGATTATTCTTTCCTTGAAGACGGGATAATCAAGTGGCGACATAAATTTCTTTACTAAAATGGCTTATAGAAAATAAAATAAAATTACTTGATGATTTTTACTAGAATTGTTTAAAAAACAAAAATTCATGTTCCATTACATACTAGACATTGAATACAATGTTGCTACTAAGATTGAATTTTTTTTCTTTATATAATTCTTTGGAATTCCTCTTTGGGTAAAGAATATGGGATAAAATATTTAGAATATGTTTGTTTGTAAATAAAGTTTAATAAAAAAATTCAGATTGGTCCATGGCCTTTGAACATTGAAAAGATTTTCTTGGCACATGTAATGTCACAAAAATCACTAAAATTGGTTTTTAACTGAGCTTATGGAAATGAAGGGTGTGAATGTAAGATTTAAAGATGAAAATATTGTTTTTGTTTTAAAGCTTAAGATGTATGTACATTGGTCTAATCCTTTTGCAATTCAAAGACCTTTTTTAGAGGTTTAAATTTCACACCCATAGTTTTTTAAATCACTCAAAATGAATAAGAAATGAAAGAGATATATGGTTTGAAAGAAGGGGGTTTAATTTTATTTTTTCGGTGCCAAGAATGACATTTTCTTTCTATTATTTTTTACATTATTATTAGTTTTAAATCTTATTCTTTGTCTTTTCTTTAAGTATTAATTCTTTAAATTATTACATTTTTCACAACATCTTTTATTGTCCATTTATTATGCATTTCATTCTTTTTGTTTACATATTACGTGTATGTGTGTGCATGGTTTTATTTTGTTCTTGACATTTTCCATTTGGTTATGTTCATCTTCATTTATCTTTTTGTTTTAACATACTCTCCATTTTTTAAAGTAAGCATGGTGTTGTCCATAGTTAACCTTGCTACACCTCCATTTAAAAAACTATGTGGAAATTGTCATGTAGTAGATGTCATCATTTCTCCAATGGGTGATGTTCATTGTAATGCTTATCATTCAAAATCAACAATTCAAAAAATAAACTTTCTTTGTGGTTCCATTGTGATAAATGATGAACTTATGTTATTAACTATTGAAGGCAATTGGCTTGAAGTAATTGTGTGTATGACAAAATCTGAATTCTCAGATTTGCCTCATCCATAACAAGTTTAATTCCTCATTTCAATCTACATTCATGGTACATTTTGATTATCACCCGCATCTACCCTTGTTGGTTTTCAAGAAGACAAATTAAAATTGTGTAAATTTTTAATGCAAATTATTTTCCAATATAAGCAATCATTTCAGTGCAAGAATTTTTTCAATGTAAGCAATTTTTCAATGAAAGTGGTTTTTTAATGCAAGAAAAATTTTAATGCAAATTTTTTTAATTTTAATTTTTTCAATGCTAGCAAATTTTCAGTTTAAGAAATTTTTCCATCTAAGAAAATTTCCAATATAAATAATTTTTCAATGTAAATAATTTCCAAAATAAAACTAAAATGTAAATGGTTTTGCATGAATCATTGATTTTATCTTTTTGAATGTGTTTATGTGGGAACCACATTTTTGTTTATATAGATATCCATTAAATTGAAGTTCATAATAATGGAAACACCTTTATCAAATCTTGTTTATTCATCATTTGAACATGTATTGCATTCATATGACCTTCATCTAATTTCAACTTATAAATATGAAATATGTAATTGTCTTTTTTATTTTTTATATTATTTATTGAATAATCATTTATCATATCTTTAATTGAAGAAAAATAACATGGCACATTTAAATTAATGCTTATTATTAAACATAGAAAAAACCCAGCAATGTCATATTCAAGAATTAAATCCAAGTTTCTTGTTTGATTTGCATCAAGGCATGGTCACATATGAACATCAATATGTGACAAAAATGGGCTTAAGTGCTAATATGGAAGGTTTGTGGGGAGATTTCACTACAATATTTTGGATTCTTTTTCTACAAAAATCAATTTACATTTGGAATATAATATCAAAATGCATTATGTTTCGTTGTGGAATGGATTTTTAATTTATCCCCTTACATATAATGTATCGTTTTCAACATTTTGAACCAATTCAATATGTTAATGGTCTATCTAAGTCTTTGCCTACTTTTTAAGTTAATGATCCCATAGATTCAAATGATTTCTCATCTCTTTTGGAATCAATGGTGCAACAATCTCCTATATAATTTTTGTAACTAGTGACACATTTCTATTGGAATGAAAATTTTGATTTTATATTAGTGGACATTTTGAAACATAATTGGGGTTCACCATTGGAATATGGTGTTTTATTGTTCAACATTTCTTGTAATACAAATATTATTTTAAAAAAATTGGAAATCGTATTCAATAGTTATCAATTTTTTTTAAAACACACAAGTATTCCTATCAATAAGATTTTGTTTAATACATTCACCTCAATTACCCTTACTAGAATTTTAAAAACTCCCAAAATTCAAATGAAACATTCCCATCTAATTGTTGAGCCTAATGTAACACTATATATATATATATTGATTAGGCATTTTATGACAACAACATTTTTGAATTATTAAAGGTTTGTCCAAATATAACTTATTACGCAAAAACATCTAAATTCATTAACATGTTTTCAAATATAAAAATAACAAAATCATTAATTGTGAATCAAATGAATATATATACTAAAAAATCACAAGAATCTTTCATATATAACAAAGTTCAATCATCATATGTTCAATGCATTCTAAAAGAAATCAAAGAATCAATTCCCACAACTTCTTGTGGAACATGATGTTTAATCAAATAAAATAAAACATAATGTTAATATAAGGAAAATACACATAATTCAATATACATTGACATTTATAAAAAAAAAAATTTCAAGATGTTCCCATAATTCCATGTTTTAGTTGTGAAAGGTTATTTTTTAAAAATAATTTAAATGTTTTTCAAATCAATTGTCAAGGCAACTTTCTAAATATTTTTAAATTCAAATATAACCTAGTTTAACATCATACATATATACAAGTTGTTTACATAATATTAGTGAAAATAACCCACCCTTATATCAAGTATCAAATGAAATTTCTAAAACAAATTCATTTCACTAATCTAAAAATTAACACAATTAGAAAAATGTCTTATTTCACCACATTTTGCTTTTGTTCAAATTTATAAATTGCAAGGGTACGTGCAATATAATATGCATGGTAGTGTTATGAATGTCCTTACAAATGTGGATTAAACTAAATCAATACTACCATGTTTATCAAATGATGGTGCAACAATAGGTGTGTTTCTTAAATGACATCTTGAATACAAATCACCTTATATGTAAGGAAATGTTTGTCCAAATATAGTGATTGTAACTTTACAAAATTTAATTGAATTTCACCATTCATCACCAATTGGAAAGTTTGTTTGCTTTGCATATAAATATCACCATGTAGACATCATGTTTCATTACTAGTTAACATAATTCACTACTATAATTTACTATAGTAAATAGGTTTATTTCTATGTTTTTAAAAACATTTTAATTATGTTACTATATTATTTTAAGTTATTTTAGTTATTCTAACTTATATTTTATGTTATTATAAATTATTTTATCCTAAATATAAGAACTTAAAATAATCTAAAATAAAATATAATGACCTAAGGTAAAAATAACTTAGAATAGAAAATAATAACCTATGAAAAATAATTTTAAATACCGTACAATATAATAATTACCAATAGCCTATGATATTATAACACTTAATATCAAACAATAATTTATAATACAATAATCACTAATAGTTGTAATATAACATATAGTAACCAATAATAACTTATGATACAATTACCATTAATAAAATAACAATCAATAACCATCAATGGTTTACAACGAAATAACCACCAATAGCCATTAATATAATACCAATTAATAACCACCAATAGCCACTAATAAAATAGCCACCAATAGAATCGCCACCAATAAAATAGCCACCAATAAAATCGCCACCAATAAAATAACCACCAATAAAATACCCACCAATAAAATCGCCACCAATAAAATAGCCACCAATATAATCGCCACCAATAAAATGGCCACCAATAAAATAGCCACCAATAGCCATTAATATAATAAGCATCAATATCCACTAATAAAATATCCATCAATAACCATTAATAGAGTAGCCACTAATAATCATTAATAGAATAACCACTAATAAAATAATCACCAATAGAACAACCAACAATAACCACCAATAGAATAATTACTAATGGCCATTAATAAAATAACCACCAATAGCACTAATAAAAGAATAACTAATAACTATATATTAGAAATTGCTTTGGATTGCCAAAAATAATCTAGGGCAAAATAATTTATAATAGAAAAAAATATCTTAAGGTGAAATAACTTATAATAACTTAGAATTGCCAATAATAACATAAGATGAAATAACCAAAAGTACCGAAAAGTAATTGAAAATAAACATAAATAACTTTAAATAATTAGGGTGAAATAATTTAAATTGATGAAAAATAGTAATATAATAATTGAAAGTAGCTTAACATAGGTAATATTATTATATCAACAAAAAAAAATCCATTTATTAAACTTTGTGTTTTTCAAAAGAATGGTCATTGAAATGTTATTGAATAATGACATTTTTTTTTTTGTTCAAATGATTTCAAAAGGAAATAAATGTAATTATGTACATTATTGAATTTTTTAAAAAAGTAAAATAAAATCATTTCATTTGAAAAAAATCTCAATAAGATATGAATTTTCAAAGTTTATGTTTTTGTAATGTTTAAAATGAAGTATTTGATAAATATAATGTAATGTAACACATTATCACAACAAACGAAGTGGCTTGATGGTAAAAGTGTTTGCTTCCAATCCAAAGGTCAAGGGATCAAACCTCATGGGTGGTGTTGTGTGTGGTCAATAATGGTATGTTGATTGAATATTTTCTTATTGAATTCCTAAAATAGGTGCTTAGGTTGATTATGTGGCCTACTTACCTACCTAGGCTAGGTTTTTATAGTCACACGTGTCAATAAATAATAGGCTTTAAAATCATGAAATTTTATCAATAATATTATATATTAAATAATTAAATTTTAATTGATTTCCATGCTGGTTAGTTAATTAACTAGGAAATGAATGGTTTAATAAATTTGTATTTCACTTGAGAGTAACCATGTTTCATTAGGTACTAGTGAAACAAGTCATTATCCATAGCAATTGGTCCCTATTCACTAGGGGGTTAAACAATTTCTCTAAGTAAAAATGTTTAAATTCACTCAAAATCTAATGAAACCCAAAGTGAATTAGGACACATTTTATAATAGTGACATGTGTAAGATATTATGATCATAAAACATCTTGTTTCCACAAACTTATCATAAAAGATCATTCTTATTTTTTTAGTATATATATATATATATATATATATATATTTATTTATTTATTTATATTTTTTATAAAAAATTTATTTTTAATTTTTTTAATTTTTATTTCTCGTTGTTGAATTCCAAATTGTGGGAATAAACATGACCATGACTTTTATGGAGTGCACACAAATGAAGAAATTAAATAATTTGTAAACATGCATATTTTTTTGTGATGTGCCATTTTTACCAAACCCATTGCAAAATGTACAACAACATCAACACACACGTACATAAAAGAAAATAAAACCACATTGTTTGTAAATTTCATTGCCCATTGCTTCCTATGTGTGAAACAAAAACTCTAAAACCTCTTCAAATAAATGGGAATTATCCATTTTCACAATAATACTTCCATATAAGCAAACAAAATATTTCAATCTTTGAAATTTTTTAAAGAAAATGAAGATGTATCATTTTTTAAATATATAATTTTTTTAAAAATTGATGAAGATTCATATTTATTAAGTTTGAAAAGTAAATTAACAAGGTTACACATTTTTAAAAGATGAATCCTTAAAACATAAAAATTAATGCATTTAATATATGTGCTATTCATTTTTGGTTTACAAATAAAGATTTTCAATTTATCTTGGACAAATATGCAACTACAACATATTACACATCATATATGACAAAAATAAATAAATCAATAACATCATAACTACATTCTATCACTAAAAAAATGCATTGCAAAAAATATAGATCCAAATATAAAGGTTCAAAAGTTAGGTAATGTTTTTTTTAACACCCAACAAATGGTTGCTCAACTTGCTACTTACCTTATGTTTTCTTTACCATTATATATATCATTCATTTCGAACATTTCAATTCACAAATATTTCTCCTTTTGAAGAATGTGCTTTTGTGCTAAAATCACAAGTTGCATTAAATGAATTGGAACCAAATTCAATTAATATAATGTGTTTATCAATCATAGACAAATATATTAATAATCCTAATCAATATGAATTATTATCATTAGCAAAGTTTAGTTTTTTTATAACATTAAAAAAAAGATTTCAAAATGTTACAAACCCAATATTATTAGGTTTGTAAATTATAATAAATATAAAATACTGAAAATTGGTCAAGAGAATAAGTTTTATTGCATTCATCATTTCAAAATTCAAAAAATTCACAACTTGGAATTATGGGAACATAACATGATGAAAATTCTAAGATTAAATTTATTTTCAACTCCCAAATGCCATATCCAAATATAAAGAAAATGGATGATTCAAACATATTCAAAATAAAAACCCAATTTTACAATCAAATAACATTTGAATTGATAATATAGATAATGAAGTATATGATCCACATCCTACAATTCCTATAACAAACAAAATAAATATTAAACACTATGATTTATGATTTGACTTTGTTATTCAATCACGTAATGGATAAAACCAAAAATCATAATTTTAGAAGATGAAAATTTCACAAAATCAAGATATTCCATGATGATGGAAAAATTGAATATTGTAGTGTGCTTAAACAATTAAATGATGAACAAAGATTAATATTTGATGATGTTATGCATAAAAAATAATTATACTTTGATATACCAATATGTTTATTTTTTGTAGGGGGTGGTGGAATTAATTTTAAAAATTACATTTAAAATTCATAATTCAAGGGTTATTACAATTATACACTAAAGACATGTCTTTTGATTTAACAAAAATCAAGGCTTTACTTATGGCATCAATAGGTTCATTTTCTTTTAATATTGATGGTTTAACAATACATTCAACATCGAACATACCTATCCAACAATCCTTATCTAATTTACTAAATTTATCATTAAATTCATTAAATAGGCTTACATGTTGATATAAACAATTATAACTTGTTGTGATAGATGAAATATCATTTATTAGTGCTAGAATGTTTAATGTTTTAGATAACAGGCTAAGGTCCATAAAACACATTCAAAACAAATTCTTTGGTGGTGTTGATTTTATCATAACAAGTGATTTTGTCAAACACCCCTTGTGAAAGATAATTAGACCTTTCAAAATATTAAAAATAATGTTAATGCACAAACACCAAATTTTTGACAAACATATGTCCAATGTTATAAATGAAATAAAATTATGTGACAGTTTGATATGGTTTTTATACAAACTTTGAACAAATTTTGTACTGCAATAGAAAATATAAAAGATATCCAATTTATAAATTCAATTTATAATCAACAACCACCTAATAATTTACTATTTTTAATTTATTTTTTTACAAATAAACTTGTGCAAAAACACAATGAAAATGTGTTCACTAACACATTAAGTCACACATTTATTTTCAAAACAATGGACATCAATCATGGTTACTATCTTACAAACTTTCAAATAATTTGAGTAAAACTACAAGTTTACATTTTATATTTCATATAAAAAAGATAGGTTGGTTGAATTATATGTTGGTAACTATGCAACATCTAATGGTTTTATCAATGGAGTTAATGACATTTTTAAAGCATCAACAATTCATATTGTGAAAAAACCATTTATATTGATAATGTTTCAAAGTTTTAAAATTGGAACACTAACAAGATAAAAATATAGTCATTTTTATGACAACAACATTGAATCGAAATGGACACCAATTGAACCTATCATCAAAGATGTAAAAGTTGATAAATCCCAATCATTTATCATAACAAGGATTGAATTTCCAATTCAACTTGCAATAGAAAACCCATCCATTATTTTCAAGGATTATCACTAGATGAATTGGTTTTTGATCCAACTAACATTTAAAAACATGGGTTAACATATACAACATTATTGTGCATCCAAACAAAAGAAAAGTTATTTTTGTTGACTCCTCTCCAACATGAATTTTTTTGTGTATGCAAACGTACATATAGAAATGAATAGATTGAAAACAATTGTAAATTGGATACCCTTAATTCCTCAATTTAAAAACTTACATAATTCTCATGTAATTATATAGGTTTTGAATACAACTTTTTTACACCAACATTACAAAGACATCAATCATGATCATAACCTTCAAATGTCTTATATTTTATGTTTTTATAGAAACAAGAATACACCATGCATCAACAAATGTGCACAAATTTATAAATTCATCAAAGTATATATTTCAATCCATGATGGTCATGGGTTAATGATGATGTATGACATACACATGCATTTAGATTCTTTCAATACAATAACTAGTGATGGTTTAGAATATATAACAACTTTTAATATTGATACACATAAAATAATACATATTGTATGTGCGTATAAAATTCATTCATGTTCAATTTTTAAATTCCTAATCAATCTTCAAATTATAATCCAACATTCTTTCGAACATTGTCTAATCATCATTATGGGAAATTTTAATGTTGACATTCTAAAAAATAATAATAGAATTAAAACTATTAAATTTCATGATAAATTCCAATTACAATCACAATTTAATGAAAGCACCACAAAAGCCGGATCTCAATTAAACCATGTATGGGCAAATGTTTCTAGAATTGAATGCAAATTTGGTGTAACAAAAACATATTGGTTAATTTTTCACAAACTGATTTATATTACATTCAAATTACCAAACACACTTCTAATGTATAACAAAAAAAACCATTAATGTCTTCATTTATTTAAAATGTAACATTTGTGATTATATGCATGTAAATGTTGCATTTTTCACCTAATTAATTACTCCCAAAATGTTGCTACTTTATGACTCGAATTTGTATATGTATATGTATATATATTTCATGGACCATGGGCAAAAAATAATAATACATATCAATAACAATACTGGAAAAAAAATTGGACGATTTTCTTATCCACACATACACCCATCAAGCATAATAACAAAATATTTTTCATGGAAAACCTAAACCCAAAGTGTGAAATATATATATATATATATATATATATATATATATATATATATATATATATATATATATATAAGTTGCCAAATTCTCAAACTTAAAAATGAAAATGAGATTAAGAATCAAAATCTTTCCATTTAAATTATATCCATTCAATATTATGTTTTTTCTCTAACATTGAAAATCTCATGCACATTGCTAAAAATTGTCTACATTACATTCTTAAACAATTTGATTATTTATAATTTTATATTCATTTGTATGGTTAAAAAAAGACAATGGAATTGTGGTTTCAATTTCTAAAAATCCACAATGAATTTTAAGAGGGTTAGAAAATTTTATTTATTACTACAAATGTGAGAAAAATATTTTCATGGTCTTTCATAAAGTCAACAAACTTTCATCCAATATAATTTGAATTCATAGTAGAACATAAAATGTAATACCTTATTTTCATAACAAAGCCTCTCATGGTAAAGCCATTTGTTTTATTTTTGTTCTTTGCAACAATGTGAACTGCATGCAAGTGGCACAAGGTGCATTTGAAGTTGGGGAGGACGGACATTTGACATTCTAGAATGTGTCAAGTAGATAATTCTATGAGTTTTTGAAGGTGTCAGAGATAAGAGGAGAAGGGCATTGACATTTCTTAGCAAGGGCAAATGAAGAATCAAACATTTTGTACTGCAAAAAAACCTTCAAAAGAATATAACATGTTTGTAGATTGTTATGCTTTGATTTTTAGTTTAGGTTAGTTTTGTTTTTGAAAATGTGTTGTTGGAAACTATTTCCACTGTAATCAAACAACTCGATTCAAACATATTATGTACATTCCACCATATTATGAAGGATTATTGTTTGAAAATGATGTCAATTTAAAGCAGTTTAAGCTTAGGGATGTGCATAAAGTAATAAAATGTGAATGTGCATCAAGGTTTGGGTTGTTAGCAATGAATGTTTTTTTGGTGAAAAATAACCAAAAGGCTACACAAAAAATTTCCCTACTATAAAGCTATTGAAAAAAACAAGGGTAAAAATTGGCCAAAATCTCTAGATCTTCCTATTTCCATATGGCAGCATTGAAACCATCCATACACCCTAAACCCTAACATAGCCATCTATACGGCCACTTCTACCTCTAATTCACCAACAACACTCTTAACTTTAGTGAACTTCGCACCACCATAGCTCTTACACTTGAAGGAAAGCCACTAATAAGAGGCGATTCTATTCTAGAGCAAAATCACCAACAAGAAGTAATATAGCTACATCTCCAAATCGCCAATACTTGCATTAAGAATCTTGCCCATCATGCCCATCATGCCTTCAACCTTTTTTTACTGACCAACAAATTTTCTATGTGTGCCCAATGCCCAATGCTTGTATACTTGGTCTAATTACCAAGGACATAACTAGATTATATGTGTCGAGATTTCAAACTTCAATAACCATGGACTAAGTGCTAATCTTTGGAAGTTCTATATATTTCCAAATACATTTAAAAGCCAGATGCTTGGAGATATTGAATGTTCATTTAGAATTTGCATTTGTTCTTTGGAATTTTAATTTACTGGACACTAGAGAGAAAGGTTCATTACATCCCGCAAGACAAACAAACATGTGTGGTTCCTTTTTTATATAGCCCAACATTTTCTCAAATTCTAATGTGTGATCCCTACCTACAAACTTAAGTTATGAAGTTTTTTCTTGTATGAGATGCATTTCAAAATTTGGATGTTATACTCATGGCCCCACAATACACATATTGTAGTATGGATACTTTTTGTAGGCAAGGTAACTATTCAATATTTGTTATTATTACAATGTTGTTTGAATGATTGTGAATCATGATATGTGAAGAATTGCAACTAAGCAAACCCTTGATCACTAAGTGTAGGGATTTGGGATGATTGTGCATCATTTGAGAAATTGCTAGAGATTATGAACTTTCAATCCTACAATAGAAAGTAATAGATGTAAGAATTCAACTAAGTAAATTGGTGTCAACTAGTTAGGGATTTTGGCTCAAAGTTCATCATATTTCAATGGTGCCCAATGTTTGATATCTGTGTGCATAAGGTAGTTACTCTAGTGTTAAAAGGAACCTAGGCCATGAAGGGTTGGACACTACATTTGTGTTGCTTGTATGGTAGAATCACCACCTTACATAATACATTGTATATATAATCTTTTGGCAATTTTGATCAACTACATCTGGCTAAGGTTGCGATTGATTGCCAATTTTTGTACATGAATTTTTTTTGATTTCGAATGCCCATTTCCAGCATATTTAATATTAAGGTTGTAGTCCAAATCCATTTGTGAATTTAATATGTTGACCAAATTTATGAAAACTTTCCAGTTTGATCAACTTTCAACTTGTAGCATTGCTTTGTGGTTCCTAATCCTTTGTTGCCTACAAGGTTATTACATCATAACCCTTCTACAAATCCCTTTGAATATCAAATTCAAGCTTTTATTCCTTATTTCATCACCACTTGAAAATGAAGGCAATCCATCTTCCACCCAACCTATTATTGTTTCATCTGCAAATATATCACCAAGTCAAGTTGCCTCTAATTCAGTGTGTGAAGATTTCTCCAATCAGATTCCACCGAAGAAATGGAAGTTGTACGAAAGCTCAAGGAAGTTTTAGGATGTTTGGACAATTTGTTTGCCTTGGGAAAAATTTATCATTGATGAAAGTCAAATGTGTAGTAAGTCAAATGAAAAATTTGCACAGCTTTTGGAGGCAAGGAAAAATTGTTAGCCCCAAAGTTGGATAGCTTGCTTAAACACACTAAGTGTCGAAAAGCTAAGTTTTCTATGCTAGGTGTGGATGTTGGTTCACATTACTTTAACAAAAATTTAGTGCATGTTAAGAATGAATGTGAATTTTCTACTACTAGTCAACCTTCTATCTTGGATCAACTCCATGTTAACGTCCCCTCTGAGCATAAAAGGAAGTATGTGTAGTTTCTTTCCATTTATCATCTATTGACCCATGGCCGTCCCATGACTAACTATGAAGGCATGTTAAGCTCATTTCACATGTTGAAGGTCAAATATGTTTCCCAAAAGCATTAGTTAGATTCTTCAGGTTGGGGCACAGTTGAAATGATGCATGATGTGTTGCTAGAGGCCACAAAGGCGGTATTTGCTTGTGCCAACTTCATTGCTATCAGTGCAGATGAAGTTACAACCATTGACTACACACAATGGGTGTTAATTCATTTGTATGTGGTGCAAGGTTGGAAGAAGATTCCAATCCCCGTATGTGTTGAATCTATTGGGGTTTTTGCCACATCGAACAATATTTTTGGATTGATGGTTAAGGGCTTGCTTGAGTTTGGTGGGTTAGGGTTGGAGGAATTGGCAAGGAAGCTAGTTAGTAGGGATGTGAAGGTAGCTTTATCTTTCAAGGCCATCAAATAGGTGTGACCATGGAGTTCAAAGAAGTTGTTGCCCTTTTTATGAATGGAATTCTTTGTTTTGCCCACAAGATGAATTTGGCAATGATCAGTTTGTTTGACCTTCCATTTGTGCATCGATTGGAATGTGTATTATATAGAACTTGTATTTTTTTTGTTCATAGCCTAAAGAAATTCCTTGAATTTCAGAAGCTAGAAAATTTGATCAACACAGAAAAAACAAATTATTACGAAATGTGAAAACCTATTGGATTTCTATGCTTTCCCCATCAAAATGGGTATATGTTAAATATTGTTTTATAATTGTCAAGATGCATTTGGAGAGTTCCAAAAGTGATAAGGCTTTGTCGAATTTGAATGCCATGTGTGATGTTGAGTTCATTTTGGGTTTGTTTTATATTTTGCCGTTGTTTGAATGTGTGCATACGCTCACCAAAATTGCTCAAGGTAGAGATGTTTTGTGTGTGACTTTGTGGAAAGTGTTAAACAATCACAACAAGAGCTATACATGTTATATTGTGATCCTTACACTAGGTTTGATAATCTCGCTCTTAATGACTTTAATGCTATTGAAACACTCATTAATGATGCCTTACCCATGAGTTGGTTTTTTGATCTGAATGGTCTAGAGGACACCATGTATTTGACATTTTCTTTTTCTGGGCACAAATACCTTTTATTCCAACATGAGCTTTTTGGTGTTAAAAAGTTTCAGCCGATCACAAAGGAGGCTTTCAAGCTGGCTATGGACAAAGTGAAATAAAGTGTGAAGGAGTAGTAAACAATCTTATCAAAAAGCTTGAGTGACGTTTCCTAAAGCACCAAGTTATGACAACATTAGGTGTGGTTTATCCCCAATTTTAGGCAAAAAATCTAGTTCATGTAGATGAGGAATTTCACCGACAATTAATTGTGTTGAAGGCTACCTTTTGTGCCATTTGCATAGTGGGTGAGTTCGGGAAAGTGGTCCATGCTTTACTTTCAATTCATGCCTTAGATATATATTTTCAAATTGACCATGGGACACAATTTTGACCCATTTTGCATGAGGAGAATGATCTCAATCCCCTTACTAGGATGTGGTGCGAAGTTTTTGGATCTCCACTTTTCAACCACAAGCTTTTAGAATTCATTAAACTTACTGAAATTATAAATATCCAAGTGTTTGGTTATGTCGAAGATGAACACACTTTCAACATTGTGGCCTTCATAAAGACCAAACTACGGAATTACTTAACACACACTTAGATTTGTGCACCAAATTCCAAAGTCAATGTTTTTTTACATTACAAACTTTTCCTTATGACCAGGCAATTGCTAAAGGGCAAGCCCAACACTGCTATTATGTAGATGCATAGTTGCAAGGTTCCTAAGCTTTAGCCCATGGTTAGAAGTTGAGGTTTTGATAATGTTATGATTTTGATGTAATTAGGGTGCACTTTGCATTAATAATATCTTCATCTGAAATATATCCATGGCTACTATTTGTGTTTTTATCACACTATCATTAATTTACAAAGCTGAAATGGTAATCAATACATCATTTTTGAATTCTTCAAGTGATTGCAACAAGGGTATGGCTATGATTTTGGAATGTCATGTGTAGGGCCGGGTAGAATGGGGCATTAGATTTGCAGTCATTTACATCCTTTGAATTTGTTAATAGATCAACAATGACCATTTTGATATGGCTACCATTTTTAGGGCCTTCATTTTATCACCATTCAATAGTCCAATGGCAACAATGGTTGATCATGATGTAATGTTTTCAAATATATCATGTGGTTTTAATAAAAGGAAGACCTTCATCTTTTCCATTTGAGTATTTTGGTCTATAGATAAAAATGGAATGGTCTTTAAATACATTCAATTAAATTTGTCACATGGTTGTAACAAAGGTATGGTGGTGAATTTTACACACATAACCTACATTATTTATTTGTAGGCTTGTCATAATGATGGGTTTTTGTTTTTTTAAGATATTTCCAATTTCTTTCACAAAACGATTCAAAATTGATTTTGTTGAATTTTTTAACAACAAAACCACACAATTTTGATTGTTGTATGTTGTCACATTTTTTATCATAAATGTTTTTATGTCACCATATTTTGTTTTGTTTTGAAGATTAATTAATTTTGTGTAGCTGAATTTTCTCCTTTGTTGGTCACTTATTAACCAAATATATGACCTACTTAAGACTTATGTCGCCTGAATTTTTTATAACAATTGATATTCATGTCACCAATTTATGGATAATTGAAAAAATTTAATCGCCATTTAAGCCATTGTTTTAAAAAGAAAATTGCCAAATCAGCTTTACTTCACCAAAAAAAAACCAACTAAACTATTCAACAGTTGAAGTGTGTAACCAAATTGATCACCTTGCATAACTAAAAACAAAAACACCAGTTGTTAATGATGCACCCCCAAACTCTTTGAAAGACTCAAATGCGAGTCTAAAAGTGAAAATAATGAAAGAAGGAAAAATTAGGGTATGCTCCTTAACTTGTAGCATTTCGAGGGTAAGAGGGGCTTGCTAGGGCTCTAAGATGGGGACTAGGACGAGTTATAAGCGGGTCAATTATTCATATGGATATGCACAAACCAAATAACAAGTTGATTAATGCATAATTGAAACATTTTTGGTGCGTAGATGAGCCACATGCATACACGAACTCATGAATCTCACCATGGCTCGAACTTGGGAGAAGCCACCACCTTCCCCCTTAAAGTATTTTATATGACTAGCCACAAAGGCTACACCCATATGTCATTTTTCTTGAGACTCCCAAGTCAAAAGTCTTGAAATTAAGTCTTTCACCGTTTTGGAAACCCATAATTTCTTGTGTACATCTTCAATTGAAGTGAGGTATAAATACATTTTTAGCTTTTGTCAATAGCTTTTCAACAACATGTGGCATGCCATTTGCGCGCATGTAATTCAGAGCGATTCTTGATTTTAGTGGTCGAGAATCAAATTGACACTTTGATTCTTAACCTTTCTTTCGACCATAACTTGTGTTGTGAATATTCAAATGGATCATTCAAACCTATTTTAGACATTTACGTTTTAAGAGCTTTCTAATGGTATAAGGAACTTTTCAATCTAATGAGTTTTGATCTTTCAAATCGTTCTCTAAAAATTTCAGAAGTCTGTTAAGAGTCCAACTCCCAAAGTGGGAACCCACTTGGGAGTGTGTGGGCTCATTCCCTCACACTTTCCCGCACTCCCAGGAATGTGAATGTGATTCCCGAGTTGCACTCTTGGCCCGCACCTTTTCATGCCCCTTGCCTTGGTCGCGAACCCAAGGCTAAGGTCGTGATAATCATGTTAAAGAGAAAAAAAATGTAAAAAACTTAGACTATTATTGGACCAAGTATCCCTAGGGCAAAAGATAGTGTGGTCAAAAATTGCACTAATTCTACAAGAGTAGAAAGTTGAATGTCACAAGAAATTGGGAACAATTGAAAGTTGAACTTGTGCCTAGGTGGCTTTTGCATTGCATTACCTTGGGACTACGGGTTTTTGTTCGGTGGAAATGAATGTGATTAGAGTGTTTAAGGAATCTATGGTGATTTGACTTGAAAGAATGAAAATTTTGTCAACAAGTTACATATGCAATGGGATGGGGGAATCAAGCTCAAGAGATCCAATGTGTTGAGAATATTAATTTGGAAACTAGATCCCAAATTTATGATTGGAACCCCAACTTGGCTAGGACATTCAAATTAGTTTTCAAACATTTCAAGAGGTCATGATTTGTATTGTACTTAAAGAGATTCCATCCTTCAAGTGCTAAATGGATTTAATTGTTTGCTTGTGTAAGCTTTGAATGGTTATGTAGATAGTTAATTATTGAGGTGCACACCATGGAATTGCAAAGTCAATTTTTAGCTTAGCACTAATATCTTGGAGTGTTTCCTTATACTTCACCACACATTACACCTTTTTTACATAAGCAATAAGATAAGCAATTGATGTGTAAAAAGGCATCAAAGTTAAATGGGGGATGATCTCCTCTTATTGATTCCTTTCAAATTAGTGTGACCATAAACAAAAAAAACCAACGATTTCAAAAACATAAGCCAAGGTTTGACACCCACTAATAGCGAAGGTCAGACATAAGCCAAGGTTTGACACCCACTAATAGCAAAGGTGAGACATAAACAGAAGGGCTTTTGCTCATCGACTGCCCACAAAATTGGAAGTCGCAATAGGTTGCCTACCTCCCTAGAGACCCTACACTAAACCCTAGAACTTTTCAACGTTAAAAATACTAGAGAACGCTGCAGGCCCTGCTATTTATTTTTGTTGTAGCTCATCATCCTTTGCTGTGATTAAACTTTAAACAATTCCAAGTCGAGTTCCCCCCATTTTCCGCGAGTCCTCCCCAGTCTCGACTCTCCACGATAAAGGTATAGTGAAGCTTTTGAAAGTAGACTTGGGTGTTCGGCAACCTGCTGCTTTTGTGTTGGTGAAGATGGATGGGGTATTCAAGCCCTCATAAAACTACTAGGAACTTTTTGGCTTTGAACTTTGGTGCTTTCATATATTTCACAACATAAACTTTGTCCAGCCTTCACCTCATTCACATTTTGTGAATAGGTGAAGGTGAGCACCTATCCCTATGCAATCATCTAGGAGTATTGTAAGCTAAATATCCGAGTCAAGCTTCATACCTACTACTGAAGTTCAGCACTTCTTTGCCAAATTTTTATTTATTTTAGAAGATGAGGTTAGAGAATCGGCAGTTTCAAATTTAATTTTTCAGAATTTGAACAAGTGAGGAATAGGTATGCACAGTAAACCTTGTACTGTGTATTTGTACTAGTAACCCAATGGAGTTTGATTTTCAACAATTTTGACAAATATCAATATAAAAAAAAATAATTCAGCTAAACCTTTTGCAAATTATTTTGTGCCGAACGTCACTTGTAGGTACAGTATCATATCTTTTGTGTGAAGGTTGGGTGAAGCCACAGGATGCATCTGAAATGTCATCCTTCATACAGGCCAGGCCCCTAGCTTTCTGTGTTGGTAGTTCTACTTCACGTTCATTGATTGCACTGTCTACCCTGAAGGTAGATGCTGAAAATTTTACGATTTCAGAACTGGAGTCTGTTCAAATTTCCTTAATGATCTTGACAGGTCCTGGCTTGCCCAAACATATATGCAAGGAATAGGTATTAGTCTGTTTGCTTCTGTGTACATTGTGTCTGATTGCCTATCCCTGGGGGACAGTGATTGTCAATGGTTGCATGCAAATGAAGTTGTCAGTTTATTCACTAGAACATATTTAGATATGGCTAGGGAGTGAGACAATATCTCTAGATGAGATGCTTCTGCCCTGCCAAGAAACAGTCTTCCTCCTATTGATAGATCAAGTGATGCCACTTGTACTTCCTGTTTGCACCTAGACAACAAATTTAGCTTTACCTTTTACTACCCTGTATAAACCTTCAAATCTTTTGCTCATGCCACATTTGCACGGCACATGGGGTCTTATGGGATCTTCTCTCCAATAGATAATTGTAGTAATTGATTGAAGATGGCATGCAAGTGGCTCGTACGAATTGAGCTGTGAGAGTGTTACAGCTTATCGCCATTTACAAGCAACACCTTTAGTACAACGCAACAACCAAGGTTATAGAGAACAAAGTACGAGTACTAGAATTTGAGTCCCCCAATATGTGAGTACGTGATGCATCAAAAGTCTGAGGACGTCAAGTACATGAATCAACAAAAAAAAGGGGGAATATTTAGAATTCCATAAGAACTCTATGGAACTCTCAAACCAGAAAACTTCAAAAACATTACAACTTTACAAACCTTCTTCGCTCTGATCTGTCTATTCAATGTAAGACTCTTTGCAATCTGGATCAAAGACCTTGTCTCTCAACCTAATGTTCCTAAACACAAATGAAATCATTTGACCTGCTAGAGGTCAAACGATTCCTCTTTCTAGAGTGAATGAAATCAAATGTTGACAACTTGCGTTCACAAGCTAATGCACAAGTAACTTGGCTCAAGACCTTCATCACAAGATTTTGATGCTCTTGTGTCTCTGCACCAAATGCTTCTCACTATTGATGACTCTAGGAACTTCACTAGCTGTAGCACTAGCAGCAGAATCAACAAACAATCCCTCATTCTTTCTATAGGCAAACAGTTGCTGCTCAACTTTGACCTAATCCTTCACATTAGGGTAGAATTTATCTCTTACAACTCTGAACCCTTTCATTACTTCTCAATCTCACTCTTATCCCTTGCCTTTCCACTCAGGATCAAGCACAAAACAATCAAAATGTAATGGGCTATGAGTCACAACTTAGCCTTGGATCATATGAGCTTTTATGTTCTGAAGACAAGGTGTTTGCAATAGAAAGGATGAAAAAGCATTTGTAGTCTTGGTTCAGCAAACAGATAATTGTTCTTTGATCCTGGTCAGGTATTTCAGATGACATGATATTTGCCATGGAATAAGGTCCAACAGTGCTTGCCATGGAAAAGCGGATACATATCCTTCTGTAAATTTGATCCAGCATTGAATTCCAGGAACTATGGCATATAGGCATTCAAGGCTGGTGGAGTCAAGAGAAGGAGTTGCTTCTTCCAGGTGCCATAGAAATGTGTGGGTATTAGTACACTGTATGGCATTTGTGTGCATACATTGCTAGCTTTGTGAATGGAGAGTTGAAGATTGGGTCTCTTTAGCTGGCTGAACTTGTACACATTTGGAGCCACCCTACTTTTGTTGTAACATGAATCTACCAACAGTAATTGCCCCATTTTTTTACAGGCATCACAGGTCTGCCTCACCAGCAGCCTTGGGTACACTACTACCCATTTTTTCTGTTAAGATGGACCATCCTCAGTGGAAGGAACATCAATGGCTCATCTACCCTCACTACTCCATTCTGCCAACTTGTTTGTAGAAACTTGACAGGAACTTCTTCTTTAAGTTTCGATCAAGTTTGACAAATAGGATCATGCAGAAACATGTTTAGGGGGAAGTGATAGCATATGAATCCCAAATGATTCCAAAAATGATCAATGACAACAGGAAGTAATCAGGTACTTCAACAATCATTTTCTTGTTAACTTTTCCATCCTTCTGTGCCCACAATTTTCTGTAATATCATGCATAAGATCATACATAGCACTGAGGTTGAGGTTGATGTTGGCAGACTATGGGGTGGAGGGATATGTTGCACTGGAAGAATTGACTACACATGAGATGGGTGAAGCTGGAGGAGCTTGTGAGAAAGGGGGTTCCAGAGAGGTAATGATTAATGGACAGTTGAGTTCTCTCTGCAATGCAGTTTGATATGAACCTGTATTTCAAATTCTTGGGTTTTCAGTTTTCAGTTTCGAGGTGGTGAGCTCCTGTAATCTGCTCAAAACTTCATCTGCTGCAATGCAAACCAAGGCCCCGTAAAGTTCTACTCCAGTTGTTGAACATGAAACAGTCATTGGTCAAGTCTATGTTAAGCATATTATATGCATTATAATAATGTCCCACAACATCAAGGCAATTGTTAATGTGCAGCACAGTGTGTAGTGCCATGATTTGCTTTCCATTCAAACATTTTGTCATTAGCTATGCCTCATGGGTGCTGTTCAACATGATGACTAAGTTTTCCTGTTGCTTCTAGGAATGTGACAGAAACTCAGGATGCAGAATTGTACATTATTGTTTGCCTTACATTTTGAGCAGATCTATTCTTATATACTTAATCTACACCTGCCATCTGGAGTTGATGAAGGCAACAGGGAGTAATGGCAACTAGTCATGCCATTCATGAGGTTCCCTGGTTGAGAGTGTCCAGTAGCCTCTGCAAACATGAATTGCAGCTGACCTTTTCTGGGAATCTAAACAGTTTCAGACTTTGTATTTTGTAATGGGATAGTAACCAGGGCACTGTTCTGAAATGGGAATCATGACCAAAATGCCTCCCTCTCTAACACAGATTTCAAGGTCATCCTTACTGCATTTGTGTCCTTACTGTGAGCTGATCATCCTTCCCCTTATTAAAGAGTTTAGCACAAGATTGTTTGCAATGCTCTTCTTTCATTCCTTCGCATATGCACAACCCTAAACCCTTTTCTTTCGTTCCTTCTCATATATTCTTGTAAACAGGGCTTCCTGACATCAAATGCATCCTGAGCACATTTGACCTTGCTGGCTGCTTGAATGTGCTTGTCCATTAAGCAGAGTTGTCTCTGTGTATCTGCCCAAGGGAGTGTATGAAAGGTGCTTTGCTTGAAATGCGTGATGAAAGGAGGCAGCCTGAATGCAAGTCCCAGAACCTGAGGCAATATGTAGTACAGTAGAGAGTGAGTTCATACAAAAAGTAGGTCACTGGTGATTTCTGATTCTGGGAAGCAATTGGCTACCATGTGCAGGTGCTGGGATTTACAGGGAAAAGATGTTGAAAACTCTCGACAAGAAGATTCATAGCTTTTGTCAAAGCTTTTTATGAAACTGTCCATATTGTTGAAGCAAGTACCTCACAGCACATCAGCACCAATAACTTCCAGTGAAAAATAGACATGGGAGAATTGAAGGAACTGAATTGTTGGCAAAGTTGACCATTACAGTCGTTATAATTATGAATTCCATGCACTGACTTTTTTCACCTCTGGAACAGAGTTTTCGACGACCATTGCATATTATGAGTCTGTCTCCTTGCAGTAGTTCACAAATTTTGCTCTGGACCTGATAATTCTAGGTAGCATGCAGGTGTTTGATGGGCATCCCCAGCATTGGACAGGTATTACTGAGGAGATTTTACACTTACTTTGCAAGCTTCCATCTTCAGGTGATATGGTGCTGGAGATCAGTCAGTATTTTGGAGAATTTTTGTGGCTGCGTTTCAATCCTCACTGCTATCTATGAGCATGTCATGTCCATCATCCTCATGGTTAATGAAAAGGTCCAGGAAAAAGATAGGTTCTATCATTGTTCTCAAGGAACCTTGAAGTTCTGACGGTTTTTTTCAAATTCTTTCTTCAAGATCCAATGAACCTGAGACTTTGTGAGTGGATTTACTTGTGTATTTGTCAGTCAGTGCAAATTCATTCTTAAGCATTTGTTTACAAATATCTGTGGAATATAACTGATGAAAAGTTAGCCTGAAATTTTTAGCTGACTATTATTTATCTACACCCACCTTTAGGAATTGATGAAATCAGTGGATAGCCATGGTAGCCCATTGATATTCATGATGAAGGTGGTTGTGACAAGCTGCCACTGATGAATAGTGTTGTTGTTGAGATTTTTTTGCATTCTTATAGATGAATGTTCTATTGTAACCTGGGCCCTTTCACTCCACATTGTTTTCCATAGAGTTTGAATGCAGGATTACTTGCTGCTAGGAGATGGATTATACCATACTTTGCTCTAGCTTGACTGTATGTGCATGAGCCATGCTATAATTTGGAAGAGATAGAGCCTTGTAAGAAAGTTTGTGTATTGGGTACAATGCCTTTAGCATGCTCAAATGTGCAAGTAGCTGTCCTGAAGTTGATATCACTGCAGCTTCAGAATGCCCTTTACCTTGGTTATCTTCAGAGACAATACTGTTACACAAGCTTATTGTAACTATGCAGATATTACAAGCAGATGTGCCACATATGAGAGGTCCACGTCAAGCAGGTCTTGAAAACCTTGGTGTGTGCACAGGTATTCATGTCTGGTGTCACTATTCCAGTCTGTGATTCCAGAATACGGGCAACCAGGAATAGACCTGAATTTTGTAGGATTTTGGCAATTGTTGTCAAGTTTACATGTAAATGTAATGAGAACTTGAGAAAGTTGTTCAGTAATAATGTATGGGGTAGGGCATGTAGATGGAATTGTTGCAGTATTCCCAGCTTTTGGGTCACTGGAAAAAGTTGCTGGAAAAGGAAGCACATTTGGCAAACAAGCTCTTCGAGTGGCACTGGCACAATGGATAAATTGGAGGTTTATTTTTTGCCATATTTGGTGCAAGAATTTCTGGAGGTCAGTACATCTCTGCATATTAGATTCTTAAGTAGGTCTCCTTGTATCACTTCATAGGATTTGATATCATTACTATGTTATGAATGATTTGCAGATTTCCTGGTTTCTGAAAATTGCTGCTCTTCAAACTTATTCAAACTTATTTCTGTTACTAGCAACAAATTGCAATGTCCACATTTTGCCTAAAACCATTTTTCACCTTGTTGTGAAGGCTTTGGAGTGCACAGTTATCTTTGCTAATGGCAATAAGGAGATGGTGGATAATGACACTGAGGCAATCAAAAATGCTGCAGAGGACACTGGGCCATCAGTAGAGCCTATGTCCCTACTATACTGTGAACAGTTGCAGAGGTCCTGATTGATCTGCTTGGTCAGCTGGCAACTACCCTGCAGACTTTTAACCTGGTGACATATCTATAACATAATCAGGAATGTTCCCACATTGTGTTATGTATTTGGTCACATGGATGTGATTGACTGTTTTGATACTTTGTAGCTTCCGAACCAAATCTAGCAACTTCCATACCAGACCATTTTTGCAATGTCATGGTAAAATGTGGTTGAAGGGGATATGTTTGTTTGAGTGCATCTGAAATAACTCTAATTTCTCTTATCTATTGTTTCAGATGTGGTGATGATGTTTTCTCTGTGCTTTGCAGATTTGTATGGGCCTTGGTGGAGGATGCAGAAGTAGTAGTGAAAAGTAGAATAAGTGCTTTGTATGCCCACCCCAGGGGCCATTTGTTTAGCCAACTGAGTGATCTGCTGTACTTTTGCGAAGGCTATGAGGTCAATGACCAGACTGGAACACAATTAAGTGATGATGAAGTTCTTCTTGCTCCTAGCTCACACCTTCAAGCTCTTCAATGTCTTGTCTTCAAGCAAGTGCCTAAGGTTGGATAAGAGTGTGTCACAGGTTGTTACTGTTAGTTAGAGGTCTCTATACAGAGTGAACAATATGCTGGCTGAAGATGCATGGATTCAGGTCTTGGCATCCATTACTATCATTCAAACCACTCCTTTAGTGCTTTTGTAGTTGGCCAAGATATATGTTTAGGTCTTTGCATCTAAAGGTTGGCCAACTACAATGAACTGCATATCAGAGCTGCTGCCTTTAGGGTGATGTAGCGGGTTGTCAGAGTGACTTTGGCATTGTTGAATTAGCTCATGTCTTGGGATTGGTCACCACTAATATGAACTCCATTTGAGCTGTATGAAAGAACTAGAGCTACTGCTGATTCTTTGTCATGGGAAATGCTGAGGGTGGCACTGGGTCTAGGCTGTGCCTGTTACTGTACTTGGTTTGTCTTGGGTCCAAACAAGAGAGGTGATGATGCTTACTTTTGACACATGGTTTTATTCGTCTGTTTCTTGCAGTTGTGAGATTTTGCACCAACAATCATAGGCTCTATAGAAAGGAGTGTTCTTGAAAGCAGTTGAAAACACTAATTCCTGAAGAATTGTAAGGATTTAATTTGTGAGAAGGTTTGTGTTTTTTTCCATGCACACTAATGTTTTGGTGGTAAGCTACATACAGATTCTGTGTATTTTGAAGCCAACCCTTTCCAAATAACCTGTTGTGACACTACAAGGTAACATTTCCCAAATTTGCTTAAATGAATATGTGCTTCATTCAAAACTATTGGTGGAACCTGGCTTTGTTTATGCTGCCTGTTGGGTGTTGGTTGGTGGCAGCCAGGGACATTTCTGGATCAAACCACAGAAGTTATGTTGTACAGTGCATTTGCAAACAGGGAGCTGATGCTGTGTTCCATGGCTGATTTAGTATGGTGTTCATGGTCAATGGCTATGTATGGTGGGTACAGCAGCAAGGATTGTTTCAAGGACTAACAGTGCATTCCAGTCTACCTTCAGTTTAGGGAGTGTTTGGGTGATAGTAGTTTCAGATTGCTGATCAGCCTATGTGGATTACTCTGTTGGCTCTGTGAGCTTTCAAATCTGAACTTTTTCATCTTGTTCCACTTCTCCTGTGGCTCCAATGTTCTTTCAAGGAGCAGCTGTATTGTTTGACATCTGGAAGTATGGATCTCTGTATTGATTCCTTTCCCTCTGGACAGGAGACTGATTGTTGCAGTTCATGATCCTCACCTTCCAATATCCATTTGGAGCTAAAGCACACCTTGGTTACTAGTCCTTGTTAATTATCACTCTTGTGTTTCTGTAACTGTTGTCCTCCATGGATGCAATCTCCTGATCTTGCTGTAATTGTCATCCTGTCATGAGAGTACCACACCTTGGCTGTATTGTTCTTTGTCATGATTGTTACTAGTCTTGTAATGAGATAGGTAAGGAAGGTTGGTATAGACACTGAATGTTGCACACTTGCACTTAAGCTAGCAGAGAAAGTTGAAGCGGAATACATGTTGGAGAAAGCAGATTTTGAGGATACCAGTGGTCCCCCTTGACATTCAGGACTTCCTTTGCGTATTTAAGAAATTTGCAGTTGCTGAAGATATGTTCCCTGTAGCTAAGTGTGTTACAGGAACCTTGACTTATGTCACCAAAAATATTTTCTTTGCCTGGCATTGCTCTTAATCCTCATCATGGTATTCTTGGCTATCTAATGCTTCTCAAAGAGTGACTGTTTGAAGGCTACAATGTAGTGAAGAAAGGCTATTTCAAGGGAGCGCAGAAGGAAGCATCCCATGGCTAATCTTATTATTTGTTGAAATGCCTACATAGGATGAGGATGTGAAGGCAGAAACAGCAGCCCAGAATGAAGTGCAAAACAATAAAGTCATAAGATGACGTGGATGAAGACCAGGAAGTTAAATAGTGGATTGTTATGTTGGGCTTGTGCAGTTGCAACGTTGTATGAAGATTGCCAAAAAAGTCCCTATCTTCCCAGATGTGCAGGTTTGAGGGGCTCATAAGCTTGAATGAGGAGGCTATTGACTTCTTTTATTAGCTAGGTCATGGATAATACATACTTGTGTACCCACCACCAAGTGCTAAGGAAATCAGTGGGCAGTCATGGCTGCTTATCACTGCTATTCATGATGAAGGTGATGGTCTGATATTTTGTGAGTGTCACTCACAAGGTGTCACACTGATTATTTGTTGCATTAGTTTCAAAGCATTTTTTGCGGATTTTTCTCAGTAATCTGTATTAGGTTCCAGGGGCTCCTAATGTGCACCCAGGCTATAGCTTGGCTCTTTTCATGCACTCTATGGCAACTGTTTAGTGGCAGTTAATCCCCATATGCTTATGGCATGTTGAACAGTTAGTGCTCTCTAGTTGGGACAGCCTAAGCACTAGAAGAAGTAGCTACTAAGTTCTGAAGATCCTCAATGGAATGGTGGTAAATAACCATCCCCCACAGGGCTTTCAACTTGGTAGTTGTTGACTGTTTCCATTGATGCAAGAGGTATGGGATGCAACAGCAGCAAACCTCTGACTGCTGCTGTTTCTGAAGTGCTATTGCAACACTGTCCCTGTTCCTAGGCATTGGTGCCGAAAGCGGAAATTTCTACAGGTGACTACCGTCGCACTTTTAACCTACCAACTGGGGACCAACAACCAAGCGCGGGTAGACCAGCGGGAGTAACTATGACTAGAGACCAACACCCCAGTGTAGCTGGGACTAATGAGGATGGGAGTGAGAATGAAAGAGGCTGAACTCGGGGTCTTGCACCTAAGAAAGTTGACAGATTGTGAACTGACATTGCCTCTTATTTGGTACATGTGGTGTCTGCAGGATGCGGCTAATGGCCAAGTTTGATATATGCGCGGAGGACTGGTATTTCGGTAGCTGTGGAGAAAAGCCTCCTGTTTATCCGCAGAATAGAATATGTTAGGTGTGAAGTGATTTGGACAAAAGGCATTATATCTGCTGCACTTATTTATTTACTTGCGGATGTGCTCTTTGTTGGTTGCTGACTTGCCAAGTACAAACTCGGGGCTTGGTGTATTGGTGTGAGAAGGATTGATCACTTGGCAATATCTAATAGGGGGAGCATCATTAGAGCAAATCACATGGCCATAGGATTGTCAAATGGAGGAAGAAGGGATTTGGACTGTAAGTTCCCACTCTCCATGAGGCTACTTGCTTTGCAATGTCAATCTCTTCCGATTGGGAGTGAACATATGAAATTTGGGCGGATGTTCATGAGACATTGAAGTATGAGGGAACATGTGTTGGTGATGAAGGCGAAACAAGGTTCTCTGGATGGGCACATTAGGCGATTCCAATCCAGGGGTTCAAAATTTCTGAAGTGAAGCAGCCAGAATTTTCCAGACTGCACCAGATTATTGGTCACATGGAGCACAAACTTGGTAGGAATGTAGTACATCTTGACTTAGTTAAATAACACAATGCCAAAATGCCTACATCCATGATTGAGTTTAAAGTTGTATGTGACACATGTACTACATAGTTGAATAGAACATGTCACATTGGACGCAACATTTATGACTATGTTCATGGCATTTACAATTATATTTTGTAACAAAAAATAATAATTTAAACAATTTTAAAAAATAGGTAGTCATACGTACACAAGCATATATATATTCTCTAGAAGTTTATCCAAAGTTTATGGCTTCAAGTGGTCAATTTTTGTATATATGTAATGTTGTGATTCAATAATTATTATTTCAATGCCTTTTCAAAAAATAACATGAAAAAGCATAATAACATGTGCCTTTTCATGGACTATTTTCTTTCCTAATAACTACCTCATTCCTTTCCCCTAACCACCTACATGGACATGAAAAGGCACATGTATGTCCATGTTATGTAATAAAATCAAATTTGAAATTAACATAAGTAATAATGAACTATTGGAAACCAAATGACAACATATGAGGGAAATTTAAAAAGGTGGAGTTATTTGATTATTAGGGCACATTTCACAAATCTAGAGTTTTCCCCAAGCATAGGGTTTTTTTTCCAATGTGATAAATTTCAATCAACTATATATTCATATAGTCACAAGTTTCCAATTCAACTATGTAACCATGTAACTTAGTGTCATTGAGAAAAGTTGAACCCTTTAGATCTTCAGTCACACTAATGTATTTACCATTCAGGGTGAAAGCATGATCAATTAGACATTCCATAATCCTTGTTTGCATAAATGGAAAATAGCCATAAAATACACCTTCATATAGTAAATTTTAAAATATTATTTTTTCCAATGATCAATATGCACATGTTCTTTGATTTTATACCAATGATATAAAAAAATTGCATATTTAATGTCCATTTAAGTAGAATTTTCAAAACTGCAAGTAGATTTTTTCTACTTTCTAAGCATTTGTTTCATAGAAAGTAGGCTTAAAGTAGGAGAAATATTGGACTTTTCTACTTTCTTGGATATTGCTACACCAAAATGTACTTATGTGCTTTCAACTTTTACTTTAAAAGTAATAATATATCAAACTTTCTAATGTAAAAGTATTTTTCAACACATTTTGACCAATATGTTTCAAAAATATTTTTCACCTACTTTTATTATACAAAAGTCTCTCAAACTTTGTATACAGCAAATTATAAACCCACTATTGAGCGGCATGATGGTTTGATAATGATTGAAAACATTTTGACTCTACTTTCTTACATTTATATGCAAAAATATGACTACATGAATGATAACTACTTTTTGTGTCTAATTAATTGTGCTTTCACCCTTCAATCACCCCTTTCAACTTGTGACAAATAATGTCATCTCATAAATATATCCATGTGACATGAAATGTCATGAATGTCATTTTTTAAATTAATCTAATTGGGTGAAAGTATGTTTAAAAAGTAATCACAACTTTGCAAAAAGTGAAAATGTTCACTTTGGAAGCTTACAAGTAGGTGAAATCATTTGACATTGATATTCAAAACCAGACAAATGTATCATATGTGACATGGACATGTTTTTTTTTAGTTTCAGATTTTGTATTAGCCCTTTTTTAAAAATACTTTCAATATTTTGTGAAAGTTATGTACATGTCTCACTTGCTAAAAAGTATCAATTTTCTACATGTACAAATTTTAATTCAAAAATTTCAAGCATAATGTGTATTAAGAAGCAATTAGGAGTATGCACTACCAAGTTACAAAAGTAAATTGCCATTTATATGCATGTAGAAATATATGTTTTGGATGTCATATGACATTAAAAAATAGGTAACATATTATATATATTCCAAAAACATTGTTGCATTGAATGCACAACAAGGGTGATTATGCCTCTAGGTTAATGTGTGACAATTTCAACATTTGCATTTTTTTATGCTTAGGTTTGAAGTATAATAAATGAAAAATTCAACTAGGTTTTAAGCAAGTTCTACCCTCTTCCCCTTGTTTATTTATTTTTCCATTTTCATGTTCCTTAACAAAAGAATTTTAAAATACTTTCTAGAATTGATAATTAGCCTTGAATGGCATATAGTTTACCATGCTTTCACCCAATTTTTGTAATTAACATAACTATGACATAATGACATTGTAATATTCTAATTAAATAAAATTTAAATATCAACTTAATGAAATTAATCATTATAATTTCACAAGTCTTGAATTTCATGATTACATTTTTTTAATGTTTTTATTCTCAAAATGTAAATACATTACATTAATTTGAGAGTATTTACTTTCAAAAAAAATTAATAAATTGAAATATAAGTAATTTCATAATGTATTAAATGATATGTTAACTTTTTGTTTGATTTAATAAGTCATGGAAGTGGTTCATTCATTTACTAATATTGTCCCTATGGAAGAATGTAATATTCAATAGTGTCATAGTCAATTTTCACACTACTATCCTATCCACCCTAGTCCAAATTACAATCCACCACTAGAAATGATCTATTAAGTTTCATAGAGCAAGCATGATATATATTATCTTTTCTTTATTATTTCTAAAGGTATAATTAGTTCCTTCTCAAAATATTTTATGTGTTTTGATCATGTTGGAGATCATGGGCCCCAAAACTATATTTTCCTTGGGTTATCTACTTCAAAGTTTGAATGAAATTTCTTTGGTTTACCTTAGCACCATGAAACCCTCAAGTTTGAATCCATCCCTAAACTTATGCATCACAATCCATAAAATTCTTAGTTGAAAGCTTTTTTTGACATGGAATGTAATGTGATGTCATTAATACAAAGGAAAACAATTTTGAAAATTTTTGATGACCATAATATTGAAATATATATATACATAAAAATATGGATTTTTCCTTAAAGTCCTTTATTCATTTAAATTAATAATTCAACTTCTCATATTTCAAATGTAATTTTTTAAAGTAGTTACCTTTGTTGATAAAATCCAAAAACCATTTGTTTAGCCTTGCCATATGACTTGTGCAATACAATGTATTCAACCTATAATGTATTTACAGTGTTATTTTGGCCATTTGTAGTTTGGTATGGACTCCACATATCTTGGAAAGTACTACACCTTACTATGATGTCACCTAAATTTCCAAATCAACTAATTTTGTGGCTATAATCGTTGTAATCCCATGTGTCCTCAAGTCACAAGCATATTTACTTGCTAATGTGAATTTTGGCATGTGCCAATTTGTAATTGCAAATGTGATTATTTGGTGTGATTGTGGTGCATTTTGGATGAAAAGTGAGTTCATTTCAACCATCATCAATCACATCCAACAACAAATAACAAACAAATTGTTTTTTATAACTCTTGTATGTATTGTCAAACATACATTTCAATTTGTAATTGTAGGTCAAGTATCTATTATGACTAACATGTACATTTGGATGAATAGATGGATGAAAATCAAACTTTTGTCATTCAATTTGGTCACATCCAATGATGAATGATAAGTAGGTGATAGATATTTTTGGGGTTGGTAATAGGTAAGTAGGTATGTTATATGTAGGTAAATGGGCATTATATGTCAAAAAAATTGTATGACTTTGTCCATGACTACAAACCTTAATCATATATGTTTTAACAACTACATAGTCAATTTAGATTCATTGCTTATGTCATCTAGTTACAGTAATAATTGTAATTGTTTATGCCAATCCATATCATTTTCATGATTATAGTCATGGATGAATGATCACAATCTCAAAAGATTGTCCAATCATCGTTGTCAAATTTTATAATATCAAATCAAATAATAGTCATGGAAAATGCATCCAACATTTAATTTTTCATTTTTTAAATATAAAATTTTTAAATTTTAAATTTTTTATTGTCCATTTATGAGTTGCCATGTGGCAACATAGTCCAAATTTAAATGTTTATTAACTACTTATAGGTTGCCACATGGCATTTTAAACTACAAATGAACAATTTTTTGACCCAATCATGTGATGTCGCATGACAACCAAGGCTTAAGAAGTCTAAGTTAGGAAACTTAACCTAAGAACCTAACCTAGGCCACCTAAACTAAACTAGGTAAGCTACTTAAACAAAGAGCTTAAGTGATCCTAAATTGCAAGTGTGAAGACTTGAACCCCTCATTTTCATTTTGAAGGTTCAATCTTTAACCATTACACGATAACTTTTTATTTGTTGATTACTCACCACAAAGTAATAAACACTAACATATTTTAATCTAATTTAATTTATGCCATTCACCAAATGTAAGTTAAGTTAAGATCAACTTCCTTAAACTATTGCAGGTTAACTTAGTATAACCCAAAGCTATTTAAATCAAATTATGTTAAATCAAAACTAAACCTAAAAGTTAAATGTAGGTTAAATTTAAAGGCTAAACCTAGGTTAAACTTAAAGACTAAACCTAGGGGCTAAACCTAAAAGTTGAATTTAAGTTGAACTTAAAAATTAAACCTAAGCTAAACCTATAAACTAAATGTAGGTTAAATTCACATGTTAAACCTAGGCTAAATTTAGATTGAACTTGAACATGCTAAACCTAGTTAAATTTAGTTGACTTAGGCTAAACTTAAAGATAAACTTAAGTTAACCTAAGCTAAAGGAAAAAACTATGTTAAACCTAGAAGTTGAATTTATTAGCTAAACTAAGAGGTTAAACATAGCTTAAATTTAAAAGATGAACCTAAGCAAAAACTAGGTTAATTGAAATTAATCTTACGTTGACTGAGGCTAAACCTAAGCAAAACCTAGTGTGAATGTACTTTAATATTGGTTCCAAGAAGAAAAATGTTCCATGGCATGATGTTCAATTGAGTTTATTTTTGTGGTTCATGTGTAAAATCACAATATTTAGAATCATACACAATTGGTTGATGATCAGAAGTTATTCAAAATAATTAATTTTTTAAGGCTCCTTTTGGAAACCTTTAATATATAAATATATATGAACATATTATTTATAAATGCATACCTTTAACCCACAAATTTTTTTCATATCTATATTTTTTAATTCTTTTACATGTCCAATATGTTTTGTTATTTGGTCAAACATGGTTTGGAAATCAAACCACATGTTTTAATCATGTAATTGTAAACATGACTAAGTTGTGTTACATGATTAAAGACATATTACATATTTAAAACTTAAGCATAATCACAAAAATGTCCAAGTCATGGATGTTGTTTTTCGGGGGTAGATAATTTATAGATACGTATGTAATTTAGTGATAGGTAGAATGTGAATGAACACTAATGCAAAAGTGGGGTGCAATTCACTAATTTAAATCACTATGGGACTTTAAAAATGAAATAATTTCATTGCATCTTAATGATTTCACCTTTGTTGAAGTTATTTCATTATAGGGTCACTATGTAAACATCATGTTTCATTACTAATTGACATAATTCATTATTATAATTTACTATGGTAAATAGGTTTTTTTTATGTTGTTGTTTTAAATACCTTAGGCTACTTTATGATATACCATATGTTATTTTAAGTTACCTTAATTATTTTAACTTATACCTTAAATTATTATAAGTTATTATACCCTTGGTTATACCTTAAACTATTATAGGTTATTTTACCTTAAAGTATTAACTTATTATATGTTTTTTTAAATTTTAAATTAATATATGTTATTTCGAATTATACCTTAGGCTATTCAAGGTCATTTTACTTTATGTTAAGATATAATAACTCAAGATAATCTAAAATATAATATAATGACCTAAGGTAAAATTACATATAAAAGATTTTTATATATTAATTTAAGCTTGAATAATCTAAGGTAGACTACTCTAAAGTAACCAAAAATGGTATATGTAAAATAACCACCAATAATTGAAAACAATTTGTAATAAAATAACTTAGAATAACCAAGAATAGTCTTCAACAAAATAACATAAAATAACCAATAATAACCTACAATAAAATAGTGAATATTAACCAATGATAAAATAACCAATGATAAACTATTATAAAATAACCAGCAATAGTTATGATAAAATAACTTATAATAGTAAACAATAACCAATGGTAAAATAATTTAGAATATCCAACAATGGATTACAATAGAATAGCCAATGGTAAAATAACTTAGAATAGCCAACAATAACCTATGAAAAAATAGTTTATAATAACCAACTATAATTTATGATATAATAGCCAAGAATACCCTATGGTAATATAACCTAAAATAGTCAATAATAGCCTACAATAGAATAGCCACCAATAATACAACTTAGAATAGTCAACAATAACCTACAATAGAACAATTGCCATGTTAAAATAGTGTAAAATAGTCAACAATGGCATACAATATAATAGCATAAAATATTTTATGGTAGAATAGTAAAAAATAACCAAGAATTGCCAAGAATTGCCTAGGGTTAAAAAATAAATGCATAATAATATGTGATGACAAAATAATGTCATTTATTTAAATAATGGTTTGTTAAGGATTTGTTCCTTAACATGGAGATTTAAACCTTAAACCCTAAACCCCCCCCTCAAGGGGTTCGCCCCTTAACATGGAGGTGAAAGGAAGTGAAGGGTTAAAACCTTCACACTTGCACCCTAAGTTGGTGGGTTAGGTTCCTAGCTTAGACTAAGTAATTTAATGAAGGTTCCTAGGTGCTTAGCTTAGGTTCATAATTAGTTATTAGTAAATTTATTATTGATGGTTTAATTAATAATGAATTTATTATTAGTGATTTAACTATTAATGAATTCATTTGTCCATAGCAACTCATTCCTATTTATTAGGGGGTTGCCCACTTTCACCATGGTAAATTTGTCCAATTTCATTTTAAATTTAATGAAAACACATAATGAACTTGGATGCATATATTGGTGTAGTGGGGGTTGATATATAGGTTTGAATTTAATGATAAGTAAAAAGGTAGTTAGGTGGGGGTAGGTAGGTTAGGTAAACAAGTAGCTATGATATATATGTAAACTAAGTAGGTAGCTAGGTTAAATATCAAGGTGGAGATGAAAGGTTTAAATCCTTGAACTTGCAACCTATCTATATGATTAACCTAGGCTAGGTTGCTAATTAACCTAACCACCTAGCATAACCTTAGGTTCTTTACACTCGGCCTAAATTAAGCCTAGGCCTAGGTTTCATGGTCTAAGCTTTTAACCTAGGCCTAGGTTGCCGATTGAAACTAAGTTAAGTTACCCATACATTTCATGTAAGTATTCATTATGATTGAAAACCCTTTCCCCACTATCACAAAATGCCATTGGGCTACAACACTATCTCCTAGATGTGAAACAAAAATCTTATAACAACATTTGCAAGCAAAAGTGAACAATTTTTCTTCAATTTTTGAATGATTTACACACATATATATATATATTTGAAAATTTGAAAATTTAAACTTTAACGAAATTACATATGTATTAAGTTTAAGGAAAAAATTAACAAATCCACATTTTTGAAAAGAAAAACTCCAACAAATATAAAGACCTTGAACACATTTTCTATGGCTTACAATCACAAATATTCAATTAACTTGATATCCATATGCAACTGCAACATATTACATTCATATATGACAAAAATCAACAAATTAATAACATCATAATTACATTCTATCATACAAAATGCATTACAAATAAAACAAATGCATATGTAATAATTCAAAAATTGGGTTGTTTGATTTTCTTAATGTTTAGTGAATGTCAACTTAACTTGATGTTTATCTTGTGTTTTTTTTACCATTGTATCATTCATCTTGAACTTTCAAATTCATCAATACATTCCTTTCTAAAGATCGTGATTTTATCACAATCTACATTGAAGCAACTAGAATTAAATTCAACTAACATTATATGTTAATTGATCATAGACAAATATTTTAATGATGTTATATTTATGAATCATTATCATTAATAGAATTTTCCTTTCTTATAACAAATAATAATAAACTCCCAAAATGTCACAAACTTAAAATTGTTAGGTTTGTTAATTATAATAAATGGAAAAACATTGAAAATTGGTCAATAGAACAGCTTCTATTACATGAACACCATTCAAAACCTTAGAAAATTCACAACCTGGAACCAATGTCGCATGGCATGATGCATATTGTTAAAGGCACAATGAAATTTCTATGATTTTATTTATATTCAATTACAAACATTTGCTAATTCTAAATATTAAAAAGAATTTGATTCAATCAATTCAAAATCGAACTCATTACATGAAATCAAAATTTGGAAAGAAACCATTAATTATGACTTGAACATTTGACATTCTTTAATCCCTATTACAAACACATTTGCTATCGAACAATCTGATTTTGTAATAGAGTCACATAAAGGATGAAACCAAAAATTGCAAACATCAAAGAATGACATTTTCACAAAATCAGCATATTTTATAATGATGAATGAGACTGCATGTTGTAGTTTATATAAACAATTAAAAATTTTAAAACTAATTCTGATGGCATCATCATTCATAAAAAAAACATATAACCTAATTTACCAATATGTTTGTTTTTAATTAAAGGTGTTAGAATTGGTAAACATTTTACAATAAAATTCATAACCTTGTAGGTGATGTATAACTATCTACATACTTGGCGACTCTCAACTAGGTATCTAAAAACCAACCCATATGCAAAACTGATGGTTATTATTAAAAAATGAGTTCCATGGTACATTTCAGTTTGGAGTTGCCTTGTGCCTCATGACACGTAAAGCCCATGTCTAGGACATTCCCAAAATGCAGGGCCAGACTCAACAACCACTGCCTCCTCTTAGGCCCCTTATGTTAAAATAATTAATTAATTTTGAAATTTTCATTTCAATAAATAAAATATTCTTGAAGATTCAATAATTTTCTGAATATATATATATATATATTTGAAAAAAACAATGGTATTTTAGGGTTTTTGAGCAGTGGTGTAAAACGGAGCAACGCAGACTGTGGAATTAGGTTAGGAGTTTTAGGAATTAAGGTTTGATGAGTTTTCGTTTGATGACGGTCTTGAAAACCCTGCTCCCACGGCAGCGAGCGATTTTGCTACTCTGGTATCAGAGAATCGATGCAGCAGGTGTTGGTGCTGATAAGCTCAAGAGAGATGGTTGTTTCTCCAGCGCGAATTAGAAGATTGACGATGAATCTCGTTTTCCATTGCAGCAAATTTGAGAAAGGTCAAGCGTGAAATTCTGATTAGGGTTAGAGGGTGCGGTGGTGCGATCCTCTGCAGTAGAGTGCAGTGCGGTGTTGTTTTGTGATTCACGGTTGGAGAATGGAAGTGACGGCAAGTGGGCTGGCTGGTCGCTTCATCCAAGTTTCAAGTCCAGATGGAACGGTGCTACGATTTGCGGTGGGGACTCGAGCGGGTTTTGCTGTGGACAGAATTAACAAAAGGCTTCCGGAGTCCTCCGGTAAGGTGGTATGCATCGAAGCAATTGCAGAGGGGGAGGAGCCTATCGAGTTTGGTCCTGACGCAGAGCTCGTTATCTACGGACAATCTTGGAAGCTGCGAGCTGTTCAAGGTTTCTGTTGAATTCCTCCCCTACCCTTGTTGCATTTTGCATAAATAGGTATTTAGGGTTTTTTCCCACGGATGCTTCGCTTCTCCTGGTGAGGATAATTTTATGTTTCCTGAAAATCCGGGTGTGAAATTCGCTTTAGTATTTGTGGATTTTACTTACAATGCAAGTCTTGTGTTATTTGTGGTTGTCTGTCTGAGCAGAGTCTCAACCTGTTCAGGGGGCTGAATTGATCCTTTATGCTCAAGAAACGGGAGCCATCAAAGAGGTTCACTCTGCCCAGGTCAGTGTTTAATTTCGTGTGTATTTGTGTTTGTGTGCATGTGAGAGCAGAGGACTTGAATTGAACAAAATTGGATTGCAAACCTGTGTCATCACAAGTCCCATCCTCATGCATGTGGTGAGCAAACTCTTAGCAGTCATCTGCTCTAGAGTCCATCCAATTTTGGTTTCCCAGACAGGAAAGATGGTGACCTGCTCTTCAATTGCTATTTATTCCAAAATGGCTTTGTAGAGTGGTTTTTGTGTAAATCCTTTGATCTTGGGAAAAGATTTGTCTTATGGTATTAGAGTAGTGAGATTCTAGGTTTTCAAATCTCAATGAAGAGGATCAAGTTCTGCCATCTCATGTGACCAAGGTCATCAAGAATAGTTATACATAGTTGAGGTGAAGGAGGTGAGGGGCGACCTGAAAGCCTGACCCTGCCCTTTGACACTAGAGTGAATGTTAGATTTGGATTTCAGTCTAAAAGTGTCCAAAAAGGGCCTTTCCCTGCACCTTTCCATGCATTTTTGTGTGTTTTAAAACTGAACTTTGAGTCCATTGGCTGGGGTATACTTTGTGAGTAAGCAACTGGTTAGAGAATTTGGAATATAACTCATAAAATCCATTTCTATGAAGGTAAGTCACGCTCACATTCCCCACCAAGGTAATAGCCATCAGTCAGTCATTTTCCTTTCCCCACACCCACTTTCTTCCTCAACCTCCCCACATACTCCAGACAAGCTGGATCATGGTGAAATTATTCTGATGACTAACTGAATTGTATGCACTACAGGTATAGATATAGACTGTGTTGAAATGTCTCCAAGGCAAAGACAGGATGTATGCTGCTTTGCCAGCTGCTAAACTAGTCCTGCATTCCCCACAGAATTGACATATCACCCAAGTGAGCCAAGCCCTCACACATCTACTGAAGGGAACACAATGCACTGCCTGTCAGATGGGTTGTTAGCAGGACGGGAGAATTCACTTTCATATGATTGCTTGTTGTTACCCTTGTGGCCACAATCCTCAATTGCTGTTTGCTATTGGTACTCCAGAGGATGCAAACCCCTGAAAACAACAAAATAAACGCATACCCTCTCTACCCTTCTTCTTTTTTCAATCTAGATTTAGCCTTTCTTGACTTTATGAAGAGTGTGTTGTATCAAAGTAGGTCTGGTTACATCCATAATGATGCAGTTCCAACTTTGTAACTTGTTCTACCAGGAACTGCAGGATCATCAGGGTATCACTCAATTTGGTGACACAGATGTAAATCATGGAGAAATTGCCAATGAAAATGGCAGGTGACTTGCCACAGACCCTTTTTCCAATATTTCCTGCTTGATTCAAGTGTGATTCCTTGCCTGCAAGCCAGAAATTGCCTTGGGTGTTGATGCATTTGTTTCCAGTAGGCAATTAGTGGGTTAGGGAATCTGATATCAATACTGCCTCATATCAGTGTCAGATTTGTGTAGTGTCATATGGAAACTTTGTGTAATTTTCTGTTTTTGTTTGTTTTTGCAGGTACACAGGGAGGCATTACTTCACAAAGCACCCCATGAAGGAGAAGAAGGGAGTTTGTGTTGTGTGCAGTGCAGCAGCATATGGAACTCAGACCAGACCCACTCGCACTACCTACTGGTGTCCTGACTGCAAAGTGAGGTTATGCCACCGTGGCATGTGCTTTCAAAGATACCATTCTGAGCCAATTGAGCATCTTGATTTTGGGCGAAAGCGGCAGAGGGGCATCCGCAGTTGATTTGCAAAAGCAGGAGACCCTTTTCGGCAATGAGTTTCCTCAGCTGAATCCTTTCAGCTTGTTCAAATGAGGAGACAAGGCATTCCATCAAATTAAGCTCCACCAAACTGTATGCTAAAGTTTCAGTACAAGAAGAATGTTTGTAGTTTGTACCAAAATTAGGTTCGGATGGAAGAAAAGAAAAGAGAGCAATGAGGTCTCAGAATTACATCTTACAGGAGTGCCATGTCACTAATCATCATGTAGGACACTCTCAACCATAGGTGACAAGCATAGGTGACACTACCAACCGTGATGCACAATCCAGCTCTTGTCCATGGAGGTTTTAAGTGTTGCTCTACAAATAACTGGTGGCAGTCCGGAGGCCAGCAGTGAGGACCCTTAAATCCTAGTATGCCCACACCTTGTAATGGTAGATGAAATGTGGTCAGTGATTTGAGTTGTGGTTGTGAACCCTAACATGGGATGGACATTTCAAAGGTGGCTTTACTAAAGGCATGTTGTGGAATCTCCTTTTATGAATGTTGCCCAAGTGATTCCAATAGGTTACAGGATGACTGGAGTAATTGTGGTTTTCATTTTCTTTTTTTGGGTTCTCAGCAGCATTTTTTTTTTGTGACGAATTTACACCATTCAGCAAAACATTTTTTCAAAATACTAATATTTGGAATTTTTTCTTAAAAATTGCCATGTTTTGTCACATTGTTTGACCAAGTAGACATGGTATAGAAGGATTTTAATAATTTTTTACTTTCCTACCTGGTCTATAACTAAACTTAAATCTCCTTGTGGATGATCATCAATGTGGCAATATCAAAAAATTGAAAAGAAAAACACTGATTCTCAGTTTGTGATCATAGCTCTTTTCCAATGGCATGTTGCCACGGTAGTGAGACGCCCCTTACAATTAGTTGTGCTGCTTTCAATTGTTGCAATTGGAATGTGGATTTGCAAGCAGCAACATTGGGGAAGGTGGAGGAGAGAAAAAAGGTTAAAGATGTTTAATTTCATTTGAGCTTCGCAAAGGATGTTCAATGACACTATATATGATGCATGAATGGGTTATGACACATATATCATCCATCATATATAGGGGTAGTCCTTATAAATGTTTTTAAAATATGAGAACCCTTGTGACTTAGTGGTTTTGTTTTCAAATTTTTTATGTAGTTGAGGTGGCAAGCATCCAAAAACTGATTTAGCCAAAAGGAAAACTTTTCAAACATCCTTATACTTTTTGGCTAATTACTTGAAACATGTATAGAAATCTGGTGATTTTTCTAGATTATTTAAATTCAAATTCTTGTGATTTATTTTCCAAAAAATCATTGAATTTGTGACATAAGGTTTCAAAATTTTCGCACTGTGCGAAATGTCACACCAACAAAAGAGGCTGCTCTGACCATTTCTTTGACACGTGTGTGCAAATGGTCGGTCCATGTGGTGACGGTCTACCCTGTCTTTCCATGGAGGTGGACCAACGGTTATTGGGTGGGTTCTGTAACCTGTTGTGGGGGAAGACTTATAGGCACAACTTTGGGACCCCTGATGACCGCTAAGAGGATCAGCCCTTCCCAAAGGAAATGCATGACTGTGTTTAGCGTTGTCTGGACTGTAGACCGCATTGCAGCACTGAACAGACAGAACCCAGGTACACAAATACAGGCAGTAGCGTTATTTAATTCTGGCATCAGCGATGTGGTCTTGGAAAATGCATTCGGGTTGGGTGAAAAGGCTGTCCAAAAGATCCAGTACACAGTCGAAGCTGCCAATAAGAAACCTTGATTCAAAGGTCATGTACATTCATAAATACCTCATAGATGTTGCATTAGATGCAACCTTTAAATTATTCTTCTGAAACTTTCTATGGCACTGCATCAAATTTTATGCAGGGAATGAGATATAGTATCGCACTTGACATGAAAGAGGTTAAGTTGATTGTCATGTCCTTCAATTCTCAATAAAGTTTCCCTTTTGAAGTATTTCATGGATTGTTACAAACCTTGTGTGCTGTGGCCATCAGCCCAAAATGGATTGGTGTTGTGTCCTTGTAGAATGTGTCCTACATACATACAATCGTTTTGAAATTCAAATAAAAGAGGACTGTTTGCAAACCCAATGTTGGGCATGGGTAAATAATTTATCCACCAATATTTTGTTGGCAACTAATTTACCTAGAGATATCCACCAATAATAGGTGGGTATGTCCTTTAACGCAGACATGTCCACTCACAAATGAAAGAATAAATATAAATTTCACTCGGTTGGAAAAAAAAACATTTGTTATCCTTTTTGTTGCCATACTTGGGCATTATATATTTGAAGTTTACTTTTAACTGGGCCTGTGGAATTGTTTTGAAAAGTGGACAAAAAGGTGATACATGAAAGGATAATTTTTTAACTCATGTACATTCCCACATTTTGCAACTTTGATTTGGTGTTGATGGAATCCTTTTTACTTATCTTATTGATAAGATTTTGCTTCTTGCATTTTATTTATATTACTTTCCTTTTACCCTTAGAGCCAGCAATATTTTTTCAATTTTCTGATATTGCATCATTGGCTAGCATCCCAAGAGGGAGTTAGCATTAAATGGCAACAGGTTTTTAGATCATGTCTAAGTAGTTTAAAAATTGGTTTTTAAAATGCTAGCAAATTAACATCAACATCCAAATGTGAAGTTTTCATTTTGTTTTGGGAAATTTCACCATTTTTATCAGAAAAAAGGAATACTGCCACAAAAGATTCCTGCTTCATTTTTCACATTTTGACAAAATTTCGCACCAAAAGAACATAGCTTAGAGCAAGACTGTTACCTTGTACCCTTGGAAGCTAGTTAGCTTGTGCTACCGGTTGGCATTTTAATAGTCACTAACAGGCGTGAGAAGTTTATTTTGGCTATTTAAAAAAAAAAAATTGGCACAAACGGAAAACAAAATTCCAATGTAGAACAAGGAGAACAAAGGTACTTGTGCTAATTTTTTATGCGGCAATCAAAGAGTTGATTGTAGTCGACAAAATATTCTCAGGAAAATGTTGGAATTCATTATTCTATGGAGCTTTGGTCAAGCCTAGGTTCACATGTAGAATAATAGGCATCATGTGTAGGGAGTCCATATCATCTTCCAAATTTTTAAAGCCAAAAATGCCACTCATGTAAAAATGATGGAGTGAACTTGATGACACAATAATTTCATGTGGTGAAATGTTAGACATCCACTAATATTATATTGTTGGTGTTTGGCTCTAGATGGTTTTCACAGCGTCAAAGGCAATTTGTCCAATGCAAGTCATTTATGTATATTTCTTAAATTGGTGATTGTCAGATTTTGAACATATGTCTTTTGGAAATCCTAATATTGTGAACATATTTATTTTGCTCATCACCATGTTTTGAACCTATTTATTTTGGTAAAACACAATTAGCTAGGAGTTGACCCAATATTCATTACCCATATAATGTGAATTGGTCAAGTCACATGTTTCATAATTTAATGAAAATTAAGTTTCCTCAAGAGGATAGAACCCTGACCACAAAGGTCTTGCCCATGCAATAGGTAAGCTCTACAACCAGCACACATTAAAAATGACACCCAACTTTGAAACACCTAAGGGAGAACACCCATAGTTTGGTACCTTGCTCATGATCAATATTGAGCAATTTTTTTTACCCGCCATATCACTTGCCAAATCTAAGGGTGCATCAAAAGGTAACCAAATTATCAATTGAATTTACAAGTCATAATAAAACAAATGTGCAGTTTTTTGCATGACCCACACTTCATTGTTTTACTTAGAAATAGAGAGATAGTCGCTGAGTATTTGAGACTTTTGGTTTCAAACAATTGCCTATATTTGGAAATTTGGGTCACTTATGGTAATATTGTGCATTAGTTGATTAAAAAAGTGAAGTAGATCAAAATGCAAAGGTATGTTATGTTATTATTTCTTGGACCTTCAAGATCCTATCCATGATTCACAAAACATAATAATAACAAACTATGTAAATTGCACAGGAAGCAAGAAAATTATTCGTAAAATATCTCAAACAAATCAGTCTGAATCAAGTCATTAGAATTTTTGGGAATAAGCCCTAAGATGGTTCGTTAATAGACTGCCTTAGCCTCAATCTATATGTAAAATTCAAGTACATACTTACTTACTTACAATTTAGCGTCATTGAGTGGGCCAAAAGTGCCCGGGCCAGAGCCCATACATAGAAGCCAAATAAGTACCCCAGTTTATAATGGGGGTATTAGCCCACGTTGAAAATGGTGACGAACAGTTTGGGAAATAGAAATTTCATGCAAGCAATGGGAAGGCTCAGCATGCACTCGTGATGGGCCCTGGGTTTTTCCTTTTGGGGTGTGGTGGGGGAGATTTTTTGGTTTTTTTCCCTTGTTCCCATCAAGTTCCCTTTAAGTTCCCCAAATTTTTCCTAAGGCGTTCCCAATATCACCTCAATTTTATCCCATATGGTTTGCCCCAAAATTCAACTCTCATGTATATAAACTGAAAAGGTAGACTATTGGGAAGTACATTTGTTTTTATTTTGCAACCGGGGGGTCAAAGAGGTGCTTTCATGAGGGAGTGCTCAATATTCCAAAAAAATTGCTCAGGGGCCAATGAAGATGGCTCTTTCAAAAAAACAAGAAAAAGTTATGAGGATTTAGTTTTTTTTTCCCAAGTTCATGGGAGAGGTGGATCTTTTGTTTTTTGTCTCCTCCCAACATGTTCCCAATGTGGTCCCATCGGGTTCCCAA
>Ga0209208_10000339_pt1 | contig 58157 bp, 40 predicted proteins | sample S1TSphfallax_3_FD_187694 | JGI IMG/M metagenome (GOLD analysis project Ga0209208, IMG submission 187694) | Host-associated microbial communities from peat moss isolated from Minnesota, USA - S1T2_Fd - Sphagnum fallax MG (SPAdes) (version 2) | ecosystem: Host-associated > Plants > Peat moss >... | reverse complement strand
CTTGTCCCAACACCCAAGGGTGTCCCGGAATGTGAACTAACCACGTGGGTGGTTTGTTTTGATGCAGATTCATGCTTGATCAACTAATACCTCTTCCTAGTCTAATCCCTGGGCTCCCAACTCGACCTTCTACCCCCTTCTAGAGATGGAAGCCGGGAGCATGCCTCCAAGTCTCAACTTCCGCAACTTGACTTTGTGAAACCCTCAAGTTGGTTTCACCCCGTGACTTGGGAGCACGTCAGATGGTATGCCAAACATCTTTGCCACATTCAATTGCCATCACCAGCATCCACACCTTCATCTCATGATTTAACATCTTCTTTTCCATTTGTCTTTGTTTCCTTTTTAGCATGTTTCCACTTTAATCAATATTCTTTTCCTTTCCTTTCATTCTTACCACATTTGTTTTTCCCTCAAGCCTTGTCCTATTCCTCATTTAATTCTGTTTTATTTTTATTCCTCATTTCATTCTTTGTGTGAAGCGTGTCCTTTTTTTATAGTCTTCCTCATTTTGATTTCATTTATGTGGTTTTTTTTTTAAATTTTGTAAATATTATGTTTGTTGTTTTCATTATTGTAGATCAACTTTTTTTTTCATTGTAGATTTTTTTAGGAGGTTTTTTACTATTAACATTCCAATTTGCTTCGCTTTCACCCTTTTTTTTGGCTACACATTGTCCATATGAGGTTTACAATTTTGGCATTCCACTTTCTTGTTCTTATGTGTGTTGCATGTAAATTGTGTTTGGTCTTTGTTTTGCCTTGCTTAAAGCCTTATTCCTTTAAAGTGTCAATCTCTTTTTTTGAATATGTGCATGTTGTTTTTCTTGCTCAAAATCAACATTTGTTTTGGTGTTTCAATTTGTTACAGTCATATTTGTCTTGGTGCACATCTTCATCCCAACTTGTTAAAACAATTATTTTGTTTTTTGACATTTAAACAAAATGTGGTCACCTATGTACTACAAGTTGTCCAAATGCATATTTCCTTTTGATTTGCTAAAACTTTTGTCTTTAATTTTATTAAAATTTTAAAAAATTCCAAATAATTCGAATGCACAATATTTTTGTTCATTTGTGATATGGATAGCAACAATAATGTTTGTCTTTTGGCAAGTTTCCTTGTTTTCATCATCAATATCTTGCAAGTTTTGTGTCAATTGTAGGATACCAATTTTCTTTATGCAATTGCATAGCTTGATGAAAATCAATCAATGAACTTATAATTGCTTCATTTTGCCATTTGTTTACATAATCACAAAATAGTTTATAACATGGGGTTTCTTAATTATGAACACCAGCATTGGGTTAAACCATAAAACACCACTTGATTTTCCATCTCCTTTGTAAAATAATTTAGTAATGATGGATGGTTGCATTGAACTTCCATAAACTAAAATCATTGTTTTTAACATTGCAAATCAGTTGAGACCTTTAATTTGGAAGCACGATACAAAGTTTGTCTTGTTGAAGTATATGTTGGATCTATGATGTATAAGTTGGTGCAATACATTAATAATTTGTTAATATGTTGTGAATTTTTTGATGTTGGTGAATCTATTATTTCCCTTATTATCAAAGAGGTTAAAGCTATCAATATTGTGTTCAAGAGAATAATTGTTTAGCTTTTTTATTCCAAAATGGAAATCATTCAAATATAAATATATTTATATGTTTATATATAATTTTTACAATTATTCAAGGGACAATAGATGACACACTCATTTTTCCAATTGCAAGCCCATTTAGTGAAGTCTATTTATATTACCACAAGGCATGGGGATACAATGTGGTTTGTCAAAGTCATAATTGATGATAAGAAACAATTGAATGACTTGTTTATGGGCTTCCTCTAGGAGAGTGAATGATGCATGAACCTTTTGTAAGTTAGTTATTTACAACAAAACTTAATACCATGGACTATTTAACCCATATAGAGGATGCCAAAATGGTATCCCTCCCATACTTGCTAAGGATAAGGGGTACCCTTTACTTGACTAGATTTTGACACCACATAAAAATGGGGACCTTAACTTTCTAAAGAGTTTATTCAACATATGACACAAGATGGGAAGGTCTATTAAAAATCCTTTGAACACCTTTCATGGGATTCATGTTTTAAATATAAATGCATGTTGCAATTGTAATTGACATTGTTGCATATTGCATAACATGTTTTTTGGATAAAAGGAAATAGAGATGTGAAAAATATTCTATAGATTTTAGAACTAAATGCAACAAAAGAATTTATTAGACCTAAAATGTAAAATCCATGTAAACAAATATCAAAGTTAAGGACATGAAGTTGTGAGCATGAAGAGAAGTCTACAATCATTGAAGGTCAATAAACATTTGGTGAGCAATTGTGTTCAAATGTGGAGATCTACCTTGAACACTAAAACAATATGGTTTAAAATTATTGAATGTATGTGCTTAATTTTGTATTTTCCTTGATTCAAAAACCCAATGTTCTTGTGATCTAAATCAATTCAATATTTTCCTTCATTCAAAATCTCAATGCTACCTAGTTTAAAATAACCAAGAATATATTACAAGTCAATTATTTACCTATCTTGATTCAAAATTTTAGTGTTTGTTGTGTAGATAGTTGTGGATATTAGTTGGAATTGGATGTTGTAATGCATTATCTTTTGCATACAACTACATTGCATCAATAAGTCCAAATAATGTTTAAATCATCCCTTGTTGTGTCTTGTTGGTTTCTACCAATGTTGTGTGGGTATATCATTTATCTGAATTTACCCACTAAGTACAACTAGGGTATATTTTTTACCCTACCTTATTTTGTCAAAATCAATATACCCCAATCAAATGGATACCCGAAGGTATATAATTTTGGAAAAATATACCCATTTCATAACCTTGGATATAATTTTTAAATACATGTACCCAAGCTTGGGTATGTTTTCAAACTCATATAAATCTTATTAAAGTAAGTTTCACTTAAACCTTAAAATTGTTGCCACTATCTCATTTAAACATTAAAATTGGCACCACTATTCACATAAACCTTAAAATTGCCACCACATTCTAACCTAAACCCTAACATTTCAATGCAATTGTGTTTTGTGTATAAATAAATTCTATGTTTATTTGCTTCCCTCATTCATTGGTTTTAAAGTATCTATGTGTGGGCATGTTCAAGCTTTCTGAAACTTTATGTGTATATTTGTATTTGTTTTAATGTTGTAATAAAAGACTTTGAAAGATGGGGGATTTTGCAAGGGAATTTTGTGTGTGTGCATCCACCTCATTTGTTTGATCTATTTTTTATATGTGGGGAAGCTATGTGTTTGTGCATGTTTTTTTGGATGCAAGTTCCAAGTGTAACAACTACCTAGAACATAAGTTGTATCCAACAACAACTATAGAAGTAACAATTAGTTAAAAAACCCATGTAAAAAAATAGCCATCAACACAACCAACATCTATCACACAAGGGACATCATTAAACAAGAATGACAACAAGTGCAAATTAGGTAAGGCTCCTTACTCCCTAGCTAGTATTTTGAATCCCCAAGTAGCCAATGAATTTCTGAATTTTCAAGTAAGTTTCCAACTTAGCCTACTCCCTAGCCAATTTTGTGTATGTGTGTGTAGGGAGGACCATTGTTTAAAAATAAAAATTAAAGAAAATATGAAATTGTGTGTTTCTTGTAATAGTTTCGCCATGGCAAATGAAAGCCTTAATTGTCTTGCTTTAGTTCCAAATGGTGATGGCATGACACTATTTTTACTTCTCCCATTGGTAGATTTAATACTCTTGAATTAAATCAAGAACTAGTTACATTATTCTAGCAAGCAAAGTTTTAGGCTCTGTGGGATTGAAAATCTATTCCTTGGGCATTTTTCAAACCAAATAATGATGAACCTATGTCCTTTGAAACAAAACATGTTCTTCATTGTATTTTGTGTCATTCAATTGCTTTGGATGTTCATGATTTGGGATCAAAAACTTGAGTTAAAAAATGATTAATATCTTATAAAACTGAAAATGGAACTTCAACCATGAAAAAACATCGTGAAATTGAACATTCTTAACATTTAAAATTTTTATGTTCATGAGATTATACATTGACAAAGTTTTGTTGAAAGAAATGCCTTTGGGAAACAAATGTCCAAGGTTAAAAAAGTTGTAACTCTAATTTGGCATTTAAAAATAAAACTACAACATATAAAAAATCGAATGAAAAACAAAAAGTTTTCATTGATGATCTTGTGTTGGTTATTGTGAAAGGATTATTCCATTTAAACACAATTGAAAACATATGGATGAAGTGATTTGGTTTTCAAAGGGACCCACGATTGGTGTTTCCATCACATAAAACTTTAATTGAAAAAATATTACCTTGTATGGTGAAATACACACTTGAAAAGTTTGTTTTGCCTTATATCAATGTTGTAGCTTCTGTCACAACAACATTTGACCTTTGGATGAGCAAAAGTGCATTTGATATTTTTGCCCTTGTGATTAATTTCTTAACATTGGATTAGGAACCAAAACATGTAACAATTGGTTTATTTGAGGCAAAAGGCACTACTAAAATTAATCTTGTTAGTCAATTGCAAACATTGTTTGAAAAATACAAGTAAATTAACAAAATTATTTGTTATGTGAAAAATGAGGACACATATATGTTTACAATGACAAATGTTCTTAAACAAATTGTTAATTATGAAGAATTGAAGATATTAGCACCATTTGAAGGTGTTTGTTTTGGACATGCCTTTTTAAAAACTTGCCAATATGCCATTTCTGATGAGAAAGTAACTTCATGTGAGCAACATGTGAGGATCAATTCCGTACAATCTTATTTTAAGCTTGTCGAAAAAATCAAGAGAAAGAAAGGTAGAATGGAAAAAGGTTTTTTTGGCTATAGGTTTGCAACCACAAAAGTTAAGCACACCAATGAAAAAAGGTTTACATCCAAAGTGACAATATTCTAACAAGCCCTTAAATATAGGGTTATTACTCATGTTTGTTACAATCAACAAACATTGGTTTACAATGTAAAATTCCAACAACTCAAATTTGGGCTATTACAAAAATCATTACTTCAACCCTAACCCTAGTTGTATTACATTGTGTGTTGTATCAATGTTGTGGTTATTGGTTGTTGAATGATGCATTTGCAAATGCAATTACCTTTTGTGTGAAATTAACAAATGAGAGATTATGGAGGTGTTAATTAGTGCCAACTAACACTTCATGTGCATTCCTTAACATGATACTAACATAAGGAAATTTCCCTTGGTCGGCACTAACCAAGGTTGAAACATCATACTAAAACACATTTGCAAACACAGTGAATAAATGGAATATGGGTTGAAGGTTTAAAACCCACTTCTTGATGAGATGTGAATGGTGAAACCCTAGTTGTAGGTGGTGTATCAATATCATAGAGTTGCTATAAATCAACATGGAGAATGGAAGCATTATAAACAACACATAATATTTTCAAACAACCTTAAACTAAATGTCGACAATTGAGGCAAAAAAGTGAAAACAAAAGCTTAAAAAGGATAATTCCTTGTAAAGATTTACTTTTTCGTAATCCAGAATTCATGCTATTGAATCCAAATATTTCTCCTTATTTGCTTCATGCTCATCAAAATATCTCAAATGGTGAGTTAATTTTTCGTGTCATAGCAAAAATGGAAATCTCAAGATTTATATCTTAAGCTATAAGTGGAAAAGTTTGTTGGTTATACAAGAAACATATCACAAGTTCTACAAGAAACGAATCGTTGGTTGTACAAAAAGTAAATCACAAATTCTATAAAAAAAATCATTCCTTTTGCAAGAAATAAAAGGTTCATTTTAACAAAAACAATTCACTTGTTTTCATAAAGATAAATTTCTATCAAAATCAACTTGACTAGATCATTTCTAAACATAATGATAAATCAAGCTTGAAATGCATACTTCTAAACCAACATCAAGTCTACATCTAATGTTTCCAAACCCCAGACATCATTTTAAATGCAAGTTGTTAGAAAGTGTCAAGAGAAATCCAAAGCCCTAAATGTTGGAACAAAAAATCTTTAAATCTTGGAATCCTAAACCCTAAATTTTGGAACTTAAATCTCTACAGTCAACTACCTTAAACCTTAAAATTTGGAACCCTAAATACTTGAATCGTGGAATCCAAAACCCTACATCCATCAAATCAAAATTCCTAGAATCCAAAACCCTACATGTTCGAACTTGAAAACCTTAAATCTATGAATCCTAAACCCTAAATTGTGGAACCCTAAATCCTTACATCCAATTGCCTTGAACCCTAAATTTTGGAACCTTAAATTCTTGAATCCTACAATCCAAAACCCTACATCCCTTAAATTGTAATTCTTGGAATCCAAAACCCTACATGCTAAAACCTTAAAACCTTAAATCTTGGAATTTTAAACCTTAAATCATGGAACCTTAAATCCCTATGTTCAATTGCCTAATCCCAAAATTTTGGAACCCTAAATTCTTAAATTTTGGAATCCAAAACCTTAAATCATGGAACCTTTAAATCATAAATCTTGGTGCTGGAATCCTAAATCATGGATCCCTAAAACTTTAAATCTTAGAATCCTAATCCTTAAATAGTGGAACTTAAATCCCTACATTGAAGTGTTTAAAACCCTAAATTTGGAACCCTAAAATCAAAATTCCAAGGCGTTAAATGCTAAAACCTAAAAACCTTACATGTTGGAACCCAAAAACTCTTAATCTTCGAATATTAAACCCTAAATCATGGAAGCCTACATCCTTACATGCAATTGTTTACCCTGAACACTAAATTTTAGAACCCTAACATAATCCTAAACCCAAAATAGTGGAACCTAAATCCCTACAGCCAAGTGCCTTGAACCTTAAATTTCAAATTCCTAAAACCCTAAAACGTGGAACCCTACATCCCTACATTCAATTGCCCCTGAACACAAAATTTTGGAACCTTTAAATCCTAAATCTTAGAATTGAAAACCTAAATCATGAAACCTTAAAACCCTAAATCTTGGAAAATGAACTTTAAATCTTGGAACATGAACCTTAAATCTTGAACCTTAAATTCATGAATCCTAAACCTTAAATTGAACCTAAATTTTTTCATCAAAGTTTCCTAAACCTTAAATTCCAAAACCCTAAAACCAAAATTCTTGGAATCTAAAATCCTTTATCTTGGAAACCTAGATCCCTTAATCTTGTTGCCCTAAACTTTAAAGTTTAGGGCAACAAGATTAGCTAATGAGAGCTCCTTGGATTTTTGAAAGCTCAATCCATGTTAAGCTTCAACTTCATTGCGGTGTCGACTAAGCACCCAGAAACTAACCGGTTGACATTTGTGCATCTGTCTAAGACGTCCTCCCCTACTACAAGGAGATCCCTTGAACTCTAAAGTGCACTTTGTATAACCCAACAACTTGAATGACCGCATTTTTCTTGTGCACTCAAATTCTTGGGTTCATCTCAAAAGCTCTAAATCAATGTTGATTAAACACCTTCAAAGTTTTTTTGGTCCATGAAATCTCTTGAAAACCCAGAGGTTGTTTTAGATTTAAATTGCTTTGAAAGATCATTTCGAAAAATACATATACAAACCCAATATTTTGGAGAAAATTACTAATAAATATTATTCTGAATAGCTTCACTGTAGAGCATCGAAAAGCTCCAATAAGTGTTCGAAATTTTTGAACAATAATTTTACTTGACCGCCTTTGAAGTTCATGCATTATCGTAAAGTGGTCATTGTGCAAACATTCATCCGAAAACTCTTCCAAGGTGTAAGAAACAATTTAGTCTTTCTAAGGTCAAAATTAAAAATCAAATCAAAATTGAAAATAGGAGAGTAACTTGCCTCTTGGGTTGTGTTAGTTTAAGTTGGAGATGGATATGCTTACAGATTTGAAATAAACAAATTTATGAATCTATATAACCTTGAAAGATTGTCCTTCAAGTTTGAAAGACTTCAAAATTCTTCATTCCTCATGAAAAAATGTGTACATTAAACTTAGCTCCTCCTCTATCACTTCTTGGTGCTGCAATTGAAGGTTTTTCCTCCTTGATTCTACCATTTCCTTTCTTTTCAAACATCGTTTTGAACTTGTCCACAAAAAAACTGACCCTCTCCTTCTCTTAGGTCTCAACCTTGTTAATATGTGTTCTTCTTTTGACATTTGGAGAATTTTGCATGATTGAAACATAATTCTATTTCAACAACTTGTACTTATAATATAACTTGTTACCACTCAAATTCAATGACCTATTGTTATTATGCATTATGAATGGTTGGAGTTTTTCTAAGAAACCATGATAATTTGTTGTAGATCCAACCTTTCTATTCACATTAACCAATTTGTAGCTAATTATTTTACTTTTTAAAGTTCAACAAAATATTATTAATTATTTTTAATGTACATTCATACTTGTTGCAACCATAGCCTTGGACTAGTGATCAAAGCAAAGGCTTGTAAAGGTGTGGGCCAAAAGTGAAACCCATGAGTGACATTTCATGCTCCCCAGAGTGTAAGAGAGTGTGAGGGAATGAACCCACACATTCCCAAGTGGGCTCCCATTTTGGGAGTTTGAGTCCCAATGGACGCCTGAACCTTCAAAGGGAATTTTTAAGGGTCAAAACTCATTGGATTGAAAAGCTCTTGAGACGTAGATATCTAAAATGGGCTTGCATGATCCATTTGGATACTTAAAACATAAGTTATGGCGAAAAGAATAGTTGGGAATCAAATAGCTAATTCAACTCCTGACCATTAAAAGTTAGGAATCGCCCTGCTTCACTTGCGTGTAGGTGGTGTGCCACATATCTTTGAAAAGATCTTCATGATGGCTATAACTTTGCTTTGGACCTCACCTCAATTAAAGGTCTGCACAAAAGTTATGAACCCTCAAAGTTGTAAGAGTCCGCATTTAGGGAATTTTAGGACTCTTAACTTGGGAGTTTTGGGACAAAATGGCATTTGGGTGCATGCCCCATGGCCAAGCACAGAGAATACTTGGGGGAAGGTGGTGGCTTTTCCCAAGTTTAAGTTGTGGTGAGTCTTGTGAGTCCGTGCGCCAAAATGTTTCAACTATGCACTAACCAACTTGTTTGGTTTATGAAGGTTCATGTGAATAATTGACTTGCTTGTCACTTGTCCTAATCCACATCCTGGAACTCCAACACACCCCTCTACCCTTAAAATGTTCCAAGCCCAAGAGCATACCCCAACTCCTTATCCTTCCATTGTTTTCCCCTTGGATTCATAGTCGAGTCTATCATGGAGCTTAGGGTTGTGTCAATACTAATTGTAATTGTTATGCAATTGCTATAATGTAAATTGATGGTGATTGGTGTTTTGGTCTTTTGGCATGTAATCAATTATCAACCCTATTGGCGTTTTAATCAGTATTTTCCACCATGTTATGCACTTTGTGGCCCAGCATCTATAAAATACTGGCAATCAAGGCTCGCTTGATAGCATTGTAATGTTTATAAGATTTGGTAGACATGTTTTAAACTTTTCTTAAATTAAGTTATATAATTAAACCCTTGTAATATTTAAGAATTTGTGTTTGGGTGGGTTATGATTCATGTGGCAATTTTAATTCTTATTTTTCCTACACACACGTCCATTTAGTTATTATTTTATATGAAAAAAATTTATCATTTCTTTTTGTTCCATTAATGATTTGATCCCAAAAAAAAATACCATTAATGTTATTGACAATTGTTTTTAGAAAATAAATAGTTTTTGACACACAACTATTTTGAGGCATCCACCAATATTTTCTTAGGTTCAAAATTATTTACATTGGGTTACTAAAAATTGGGACTTCCTAGATGGGGTCATTGTTTACAAATGGTGGGAGAATTAAATATGTCAATAGACATTATTTGTATCATAGGATTTCTCATAAGTTTCATTTTTCTTTTTGCATTCTTTCACTTTGAGCATATTTATTTAATTTGTGGGAAAATTGGACATATAAAAATTTGGCCATGAACTTTCAATTATTTTTTGCTTAATTTGGTGCTCATGTATGTTATCATATTGTTTGGATTGGGATTTTCTTAAAGTGGTTAAAGCCACACGATTTATTTTCTGGCACAATAGTTTGTAATAAGTGTTAAATTATGTTATCTGTATTCAACCCTTGTATTCAACCCTTGTGTTGTTGCATTAATTTATTTTTTTTCCCTATTCCTTACAACCCCCTTGGAAATTTTTCCCCTTAGGACCATTTCAATGCTTCACCAATGGGATTGCATGATTCAAATCAAAGGTGTTCCTGCAACAATGGTCTACTATGGCCATCATCTAGTTTGTGTTAATGAACACCCATCGCCATTTTTTTGGTTTTTTAATTAGCCCCACTTTATTGAGCTTTTCCAAGCAAGGATGTCAAAATTTTCTTTTATCCCAATCGTTTTTATTATAGTTCCAATCATATTTCTTACCACATATTTCCAATTGGGAAGTAGTCATTTGGAATATCCCAAGATGGATTAAAAAGCGATGGTGTACTCTAATGTTATTGTTTGGGATTTACTAAAGTAACATTATAGCATATTTGCTTTGCGTTCCTAGAATTAGGTCCTTTGAATGAACATCACCCCCAATATTCTAGTTCCATTATCGTCATTAGGTTCAATGTTTCCCTTACACATTTATGTGCCTTTTCAATGTTGTACTATGTCCAATGTTGGGATTGTTGTTAATATCTTTTAATGCACTATGTGGGGTAATGTTTAGTATTTTTTTGCTGCCAATATTATTATTGTTATTGCATTCACTAGTACAAAAATGGGGTGTAGTTTATTAGCCTAAATCAACATGGGACTTTAAAAGTGAAATAAGTTCATTGCATTTTAGTGATTTCACCCTGGTTAAAGTTATTTCCCTATAATATCACTATGTAAACATCAAGTTTCACTACTAATTAACATAATTCACTATTATAATTTATTGTGCTAAATAGGTTTATTTTTATGTTGTTTTAAATACCTTATACTACTTTATGATATACCATATATTATTTTAACTCATATCTTGTGTTGTTATAAGTTATTATAAAATTATTATACCCTAAATTATTATATGTTATTTTATCCTAAGTATAACAATTTAAAATAATCTAAAATAAAATATAATGACCTAAGGTTAAATAACTTAGAATAGCCAATAACAACCTATGAAAAATAATTTAAAATAACATACGATAAAATTACTACCAATAGCTTATGATGATATAACCTAGAATATCGAACAATAACTTATAATAAAATAGCCACCAATAAAATATCCATATAACCAACAATATCCACCAATGACCATTAATAGCCTATGGTAGTTTAGCCTAAAATAACCACCAATATCCACCAATAACCATTAATAACCTATGGTAATTTAGCCTAAAATAACTTCTAATAACCATTAATAAAATAAAAATTAATAACCATTAGTATAATAGCCACCAATAGCCATTAATAGAATATACATCAATCACCAAAATAACCATTAATAGTTAATAGAAAAACTACCAATAACCATTAATGGCCACCAATAAAAGAGCAAACAATAATCACCAATAGGATAACCACAAATAACATGTGGTAATATAATTTAAAATTTTCAATAATAACATAAGGTGAAATAACCTTTAATAGCCAGAAGTAACCAACAATACTTCACATAACCAAAAATAGACTAAGATGAAATAACTTGGAACACCAAAAAATAATTTATAATAGTTGCAAATAGCCAAAAATAACATAAAATAACCCAAAAAAATTACAATAATAAAAAATAGCTTAAGGTGAAATAATTTGAAATACCTGAAAATGTCCAAAAATCATTTAGAATAACCGAAAGTAACTTAAGGTGAAATAATTAAAAATAGCCAAAAAAACTAAAAATAGCCATAAATAACCATAAATAATGTAGGGTGAAATAACTTAGAGAACAATGAAAATAACCCTATAATAGTTGAAAATATTTTAACATAGGTGGTACTATTATATTAACAAAAAAATTATCTGTTTATTAAAAAAATTCTTTTCCAAAAAAATGGCCGTTGAAATGTTATTGAATATTGATATTCAAAAAAAATTTGTTCAAACAATTTTACATTTTTAAAGGAAATATATGTAATTATGTACATTATTGAGAAATTTTTTAAATTAAACTTTAATCATTTCATTTGGACAAAATTTCAATAAGATGTGAATTTTTAAAGTTTATGTTTTTGTAATGTTTAGAATGAAGTATTTGATAAATAGAATGCAATGTAACACATTATCACAAAAGTTTGGTGGTTTGATGGTAGGGTTGTTTGCATCCATCCTAAAGGTCAAAGGATGAAACTTCACAAATCGTGTGTTTGTGATTAATAATGGTAAGTTGACTGAATATTTCCTATGTAGTTCCTTAAAGTAGGTGTTTACTTAGGTTGATTGCATGGCCTATGTACCTAGGCTAGGCTTTTAACTTAGCATAGACACTGACACATGTTAATAATTCATAGGTTGAAAGTCATGAAATTATTAATAATATTAAATATTACATTAAATACTAAATAATTTAAATTTAATTAATTTTCATGCTACCTAATTAATTAACTAGCAAGTGAAATGCTTTGGTAAATTTGTAGTGCACTTGAAAATAACCTTGTTTCACTACGTATTAGTGGACCATTCATTGCCCATAGTAACTAGTCCCCGTTCATTAGGGGGTTGATGTTGTAACCTTAACATTGGGTTCGTGACAAAGCGTGAAGTGCAAGGGCCTATGAAGTCGAAAGTGTGTGTAAGTGTGAAACACACTCTCACAAATAGGGGAGAAGAATGCAAAGGATGAAGCCCAATGACTACCAAGTGCACTCCCATTTTGGGAGTTACACTCTTGTGGGAATTGCGAATGTTTAGAGCCTTGGTTAGAAAGGCAAAAAAACACCAGATTGGGCCTCCATGAGACCATTAGAAAGGTCTTGAAGCATAGATGCTTAAAGTGCCCTCATATTATTCATTTAGACCTAATTTTCATGAGTTATGATCAAAAGAAGGGGCGGGAATCAAGTTGGGAAATTAACTCTTAACCACAAATCCCTTGAAAAAGGGGGTCAAATGAAGTTCGATTAGAGCATGTTATACACCGTTGGAAAGATATTTTCAAGGTCTATAAGATAGTGTCTTCGAACTCTTGGAAAAAACATGATTTGAGAAATATATGAGCGTCCAAAGTTTTGGGACTCCCACCTGGGAGTCCTAGGGAAAAGTGACATTTGGATGTAGTCCTCGTGGAGAAGCACAATGTATATATAGGGAGTGGAGTGGTGCCTCCTCCCAAAGGTTGCGGGCCATGTAATGCTTTTATTTGAAGTTGTCCCTATTAGGTCCACCAAACCATTTCCATTCAACTCGCACTAACTATCTTTTTTTCCTAGTTATGGAGGTTGATTTCATCTTGGACTTTCACATGTGAATTCGTCCTAGTCCCATCCCGGAGCTCCAACACGTCCCCTACCCCCGAAGTGCTCTGAATTAGGGAATGTGTCCTAATTTTCTTCTTTTTCCATTGTTTCATTTTAAGACCCACCTTTGGGTCTCTTGAGGAGTTTGGGGGTGTGTTAATTGACTAGTTTCACCATGGTAAAATGTCCAAATTCACTCTAAATTTAGCGAAACCCAAAGTCAACTAGGACACATTTTAGTGTAATAATTATCAACAATTAAAAAAAACATTAAAAGGAAAATTGCATATGTTTTCCAATTTAGTTCTTTGTAATCCTTTAGCATTATTCCCTATGATGTTAGATAACCTTTTGTATACTATTGTTACTTGTTGATTCATTTTAGTAATATTATTTTTTTTCCTTCTCTAATTTGTGTTGAATTTTCTAACTTTAGTTTTTCATCTATTTTTCAATTTGAATTCCTGATGTAGTGGCATTTTTTTTTTTACTATTATATTGTTGTGAAATTTATCTTAATGTTTACATTCTCTTTTAATCTTGATGGTTACTTTCCATGTTGTAGGAAAACCGGATTTTACCATCTTGGTTTTTAAATATGACTTGTTGTCCAAATGACCAAGAATGTTTTCTATGCAATGTTTGCATTCCAATGGGGATCTCTACAAGTTTCTAAAGATGTTTTTTATGTTGAAGACAACATTATTTTAAGTTTTGTTTATCAAGTTCATGATGTGAATTCTAAAGGGATGTTTTGGACTATCACTAATGGTAGGTATCAGATTATTAACAAGCATGCCTTCAACAATTATCAAGATTTTTTTTTAACACTAGGCATGGCTACATCAATGGCAAACATTTTTGTAAAAGGTGTTGTGATGAAGGAAGAGCCCAATCTAGTTTCCCATGACTCAAAGTTTTTTGTTTGGATGGTAGAATCATCGTTTGTCGACCTTTGTGCTTCTTTTAATGAAGATGACCCATCCCTTCTTGATGTGGTTGTCCTTCTTTACATGAATTATCGACATATAGAAGAGTAACTTTTGCACCTAAATGTGCCACAAGCAGCTCCTTTCACCAGCATTGTCAATTCGTTGAAGTTAATGTCTTTGACCCCACGCACTTGTTCTGAATTAAAGTCCTTTGACTATGATGCCAAAACAATTGAGTTTGTGAATTGTCTTCCCACAAAATTCAATGGTGACATTTTATTTGAACTCCTCATGTGTGTGATCTATTGGGACATTCTAGAAAATTGCAAGGTATGGACAAAAAGTATGACGGTCATGTTTGGTGCAAGTTGCAGACTAGTAACATTAAGAAAATGTTTGGATTGGGCTTTAGAACAACTAAATGCCTTGGATATTTGTCTTGTTAGAATGATTGTTGTCCTTTGCTTCAACGTTCTTCTTCACACAATTAAGTTAGTTGGAGTGGCAATTATTCCTAGCTACCAATAGTTGGGGAGTGTTTTGTGAAACCCCCAATTTGTACCATCAATTATAAGTTTTGTGACTCTTTGGCCACTTGTGTACAAACTTGTAGTTGCAAAATGTATTATGTTGGTCACAAATTTCCAAATCTTTCAAAAGTTGCGATCGACTTAGGCACCCATTTGCATCCAATTACAAAAGGGATGTGTAGAAAATCCTTCTAGGAGATGAAAACCATGGTTGCAAACAAGGTCTGTCACACGTCAATTACTACATCTTTGGCTATTGTTTGATTTGTGAGTAAGTTTTTTTTTTCTTTCTACTTGTTCAACGAGGATGGAAAAGGTTTTATGGAGCTCTTCAAAGGTGAAAACTAGATCAAATGTTGTTAAAATTCACTCCTTTGTGCTTTCCTAACATACACAATCTGATTACTTCATTGAAACATTGTCTCGATAACCCAAGCTCCTTTGATATCCTTAAATTGAAAACACTATCTAGTGATGACTATATTTAAGACAACTATTTTCTTGGTCAACAAGTTAGGCAAAAGGTTTATTTGTTCAAGATATCCATCACTAGAGTTATGTCTAGATTTGATTTGGTTTGATGAATATAACTGGGCGACAATTTGCAAAATGCATGGATGATGTTCAATCATGTCAAACGTGTTCAAGGATGGATGGTAATGGCCTATCATGTTTACGACCTAGTCTATTATAAGGTCATGATGATTACGGTTTATGACATGTAATTCGAGGACACATAAGCTTAATGCATTATGTGGAGGAAGTTTAATGCAGTTGTTGAAAATAAAGGGTTGGGTACACTTGTTTTCAAGGGGTTCGTGGCAGATGATGCAAAAGCAAATTGGAATGTTGTTTGCATTTTTTATGGGATTGGAGATTTTCCAATCAAGATGGTTGACAAAAAGTGCACCTGCTTTTTCCATTGGACTAGTTTCTTGACAAACATATTAAGCAATTAATTACTCCCAAGTTCCATGATCAACACAAAGCCCTCTTTAATGATTACAAAATATCCACATCCTTGGAGGAAACTGACCTTTGATATCCTGCCATTTAATCTTGGTGGTATTCGTTTAAAGCTACAAGTAAGGGTGCCATTCACGTGCTTAATAATTGGCTCGACTTTTAGCACTTTTGTGTGCAACAATGGGGAGGCTTCATGTTAAATGTAAATTCTTCTAGATTATTTTGTTCAAATTTTATTTTCCATATGTCCTTCTTAGATTCTAACTTCATTCCTTTTAGGTGTTTATAGAAATTCTTTTTGGAGGAGGAAGTTAATATGTCAATTTGCAGTTTATCTGAGATAGTCCATAACATTTGGTTCCAACAATCTAGCAATAGGGGTACTTGCTTCTTTGATGTAATGTTTGATAATTACATGTGAGCATTCAAGCAATCCTCATCACATTATGCCTTTTTACAAGGAGGTACATATGGGACCAGTCTAAACAAGAATGAATTGCATGTGCTTAGGGCTAGTTAATATGGGGACCTAGTCCAAATTGTTACTGCAGTTGCCAAGTACACCTCAAGCTTTGGTCTTTCTACTATAATACTACGCTTGGAAGGTGAGGAAGTTTTGGATTAACCAAACACAAGGCATACCTTCCACCTAGGTCAAAAGTAGATTCACACCAGCATGATTGGGTGAACTTCTTTCATCCAAAAGTGGCCAATGCAACAACTCTAATCAATTAGTTGTTAGTTATTGATGTGGGAAAAGGTAGCAGTGCTGATTTTGTTATCACCCATAATGGTGCAGAGGTCTTTGAATGCCTTTATGGGGATGGCATTTGGCAAATTGAACATTGTCCCCTAATGTCAAACATTTGTTTTTCGATGTTGCAAAAAGACATTAAACATTATTGCAAAGCCAAAATCATTTCAAAACAAATAGATTCTTGTATTCTTGCTCCATGTAATGTTGGTTATTGGTTTGCAGCCTAAAGTGTATCAATTGAGCTACATAAGTTTTGGTTTTGTCATGATGACCTTATGCCTTGTGTGGGAAGGATAGGCAAGAAATCTATACTTAATAGGCCAACCTTGTTTTCCTTATGGCATGTGCAAGAAGGGATAGATCTTGTTCAAATTGAAGTGGTGGCATTAGAGGAGGCTGGTTTCTTGCTCTTAAAGAAGCCAAGATGTCCCCTCATTAATCCAATCAAGGATGACATATATGCACCCATGAAACAACCTCCCAAATATGCCCCTTGGAATCTTTTCGGCAATGGTACTTCTACCTTTGTTTATAAGCCATTGGATTTAAATGTTTGGCCAAAATTAAAGAATGGGAAGAAGATTTGTCATCTTGACATTTTCAAGCAATCCCTTTTATAAGAAAACAAATGGAAGGTGGGATGAATTCTCGAAGCCACACTATTAATTCCCTCAAACATTTTTCCTCCGAGATACGGATGGATTTACTACCTCCTTTTAAGACTGCTAGGAAATCTTAAACAATATGAAGTAATGATTAGTGATTACCTAGTTTCAGTTGCATGGATTTTTTTCCATGATGGTTTCATCCTTAGGCAAATGGGGGCCATGGGTGCCTTGTAAGCACGTGTACTGGATTTTGCAATACACCATGTATTATGGGATTATAAAACCATTCATCCATTATCCATCATAGAGTTGGAATGAAGTTCATAGATTATTAAATCGTGCCAAAGTCCTAGAAGTAAACTAGGCTACAAAGTCATTAGATTGCTATTAAATAGGATTGTTATGGGTTATGTTCTTTTGGAATTTATTTTGCTATAAAAATGAAAATATTTTTGAACATGATGTGTATAATGCAATATTCACAAATTTCTCAAGCATTTTCCCATTCCATCATTATGTGGATTTCCTACCTTTGATTTATTTTACATAAGTTTTTGTTTCATCTTTTTACATTGTAATGTAATTCCTTTGAGTTTTGCCTAACACCTTTTTTTGCAAATGAAATTAGACATGAAAATTATGTGAATCCAATAATTTCCATTTGTCATAACTGTTTTGGAATTACTTTCATCCATACACTAAACCAGTCAAAAGTTTCATCCAAAAAATTTGTCTACTTCCAATTATCATCCAAAAGTTCATTCATGTTCCACATTCATCCAAATATTTCATCCTTTTTGTAATTTTCGTCCATGTAGGTGTGGTTTTCATCCAACATAACTGTTTTGGAATTAGTTCCATCCATACATTTCAACTTATCAAATTTTGCATCCAAATTTTTCATCAACTTGTAATTATCATCCAAAAGTTCATTGATGTTCAACTTTCATCCATTTTGTGACTTCCATCCATGTACACGTGGAAAATATTTTCCATATTATTCTTATGTGGCATAAGGATATTCTAAGAATATTTTGTTCATGTCATCACAATATTCCAAAAATATCCATTCCTACTCATAGGCTCATGCTCACAAGCTCATGTTCACATTCACATGTTCATTTCGTATCGTCATGACATGGATGAACATGAATATGATGTTAACCCCATGTAGCTTATTTTGAACTTTACTTTATAATTGTGTTCACAATTATGTTTGTGATTACATTTATGATTACCTTGTGAATAGTCACATGAAGCCAAATGTTTTAGTTGCCTATCTTAGCCCACTAGGTTAAGTACCTTCCTACTTACATGCCTAGGTTAAATAATATGTTAATTGTAATAAATGTATATCTTACCTAGCCTAACCTAACCTTCTAGGCATGCCTATTAAAACCTACTAGGCTAGGTACCTACCTACTTACATACGTAGGTAAAAAATAGGCATGTACATAATAAATGTTTATCCTACCTAGCCTAGCCTAACATACTAGGCTTACCTATCTAGATTAGCCCATTAAAGTAGGCATTTACCTATTTACATACCTAAGTAAAATAATAGGTAAGTATGTAATAAAGGCCTATCTTACCTAACCTAACTTAACCTAAATTTAGCTTAGTTTAACTTACCTTACATAGCCTTCAAGGTGCAAGTATAAGGTTAAACCCTTGATTTCCATGAGGATAAACCAAGTCTTTAACCATTGCACCACACCATTATAAGTTGATAAATATTTATTTATTATTTATTTCACATCTCAACAAACTTTTCTTTGGGTGGTACCACTAGGAACCACCTTGCCACAATCATAGGAAAATTGGACCCAATTTTTTTTTATAAAAATCCATCTACCTATACATTAGTTTATTTGATTGGATTTGGTGGGCTATGTGTTGCCCACCTATGCACACACTCATGAAAAATAATGAACACCCAAAAAGTTATAATATGCATTAATATTTTGATTTTTAAACCATTCTTGACCCATTCCAAACGCAATTTCTAATTATTTCTTTTAAATGTCCTTACACTTACACGTTAGATTTTTTTTTTTGGGTTTATTTAGTACATGCACAAGGGAATGATCCAAACTAGTCATTAAAACAACAAAGAATGAAAATAGTTATAATTTGTGTTTTTGACATCAATGGCCCTTCATTTGGGGCTTGACAATCTTGATTTCAGAAATTCATAACTAAATCAAAATTGATTCAATAAATTATCTAAAAAAGACATCAAGTAGGTTGGCATTTGAAGTATTTTCAAAAATAAACATCCAAGAAAAACCTCCAAATAATAAATCCCTTTTGTGTTCCTAATAATAAAAAAAATCCTTTGTGTGATATTGTTGAATTTTTTTCCTTAAATGCATTCATTTTCCGCAACAAAACACATTTTTTGTAAATTTAATTAAAATTTTAAGTTCTCCATGACTTGGGGTAACCTTTTGATAAATAATTTGGAATGAAAAGTTTTCTTTATGTGAATCCTATGTTGTCTTGAAGTTAAATGGGTCACATAAATTTGGGGTGTGATGTTCCTAGTGGTACCACCCAAGGATAAATTTACCGATCTTGTTACATACTCTAATTAAATGGGTAATGGGGAAGGTAGATAATATATAGGTAATTTATAAACAAGTAAATAATAGGTGTCTACTTTAGCTTTTAGGCCTATTTAGCTTCACAGCCGAGCCAACATAACCTTTTGACATTCTTTAATCTCATAGCCCTACTTAACCTACTAGGTACTAAACATCTACAACTATAGTGACATGTAAGACTCCTACAAATGTAATCACAAAATGATTTGATTTGTACATTAATCACACACTAATCATAAACATAAGATTGGAATGGGCAAGATTACTTCTAATGTTTCTTTCAATCCTACTTATTTTAGCTATATAACTACCTAGCTTGGCCACCCTACATTCCTAACTATATAGCCTAAACTCTTCTAGGATTTTCTACCTTGGGATATTATAAGCTCATTATATAAAAAATGGGAGTTTTGCAACCCAACTTGCAATTACATTTTCTAGTTCCAAGGACCACTTGCAACTCAACATAAAAATATGGTGCTAGTTGCATTGAACAAGTTGCACTAGTTGCAACAGGTATGGCATGACATATATGGCATTCCACATTGTCAAATGTGATGAAAGACAAATTTGCAATTTAGGGTGGAAGTAAGCTTGAGTGACTCAAAAATATTTAAATAATGTTCCATTTGTATTTCTGGATTGTGAAATGTTTGTTGAAAATCCGTAACAATAAATAAATTCAAAATATTTATGGAAATCTTATACACCAAGGTAGGCACAACAAAACTATGTAAATATATTATCATACAATCGAAGTTAATTAAATGACATTTTTGGTGGTATTCCACAAAGAATTTTTTTTTGTCCAAGTGTTGGGCATTTGTGTTTTTAAAGTGGGATTGCTGAAATTGCTTATGAAAATATGAAAGAAATGTTGGTATTGATAAATGACAACAAGATGCATATGTAGAACACCTTATTGCTTGATTTATATTGAGTGATTAGTGCCTATGTTGTAATATATGCAAATAACAAGCCACATTTTTTTCCATCTCACAAAATACCATTTTTTGTGAATAGAAAGGGTTCCCTTCTCACGATGATTGACATTATGTGTTGAATTAGTTATTTTTCATTTCAAACTCCCTGACTTGAACTCAAAATCACATGACAAAGGCATTGGACCTAGTTGTGAAATACCAAAAAATACCATTTGAAGACCTGAAATATACTTGGCCAAATTTGGGACACACAAGCTTACTTACACCTTGTAATGTAGTTAAAACATCAACATGTATGGTTCATTCAAGGTTTTTCAATGTTTTTGCATTTTTAGTTCATATAGTGACTATTATACATGTAGAATAGTAATGTATGTGGCTAAGATTCAATTTTTGAGGTTGAACAAATATGCAAACAATGTATACAATTCACATAAATCTAGTTACAACATAATAAAATACATAAACATTTGGCAAAAGGTCCCTTACATTGAATAGCTTCCATACGACATAAGTAATAAACCTAAACCAAATTGTAACTTATAAGCGGTTTGTTAAATTTGGCCTTGGAGTTGTCAACCATTTGTTCATAGAGGATGTAACTTTGAAAAACATGGACCCCTACAACATCTTAAGTAGTGGAAATGTAGTGAAAATGATGGTGATGAAATATGAATGCTTGTATGGTGGTTGACAATCTTCATTATCAAAACAAAGCAAGTTGGCAATGAACTTTAATGTTTGGTTGTCTCGATGTAGCCACCTTGTGGAAGATGGTAGATTTCTTTAGTTCTATTTAACTATAAACTCCATCTATCAAATAGTATAAAAGCTTTTGTTGCCAACCACCATTTGATTTTCATGTTATTTTTGTGTTTAATACACCTTTCATTTTATAATAGGTCTTTAATTAGGCATGGATTTTTGTAATAATTTAGATAATTTAAGGCCATAAAAAAACCTTTAGCTCCCTACCATGTCTTTTTTGTAAGCAAATGAATCTTGTGGCACATGGAAAATTTGTCAAATTTCATTCATCCCTAGGATGGATGAAAATAGTTCAATTAACATGAAATTAGCTTGCAATTAATGTAATTGTAATGTTTATATTAAAAGTTATTTTAGGCTACTTTAGGTTGTTTCTGGGCTAATATAGGATTTCTTCAATTGCTTTAAACTACCCTAGGCTATTCTAGGTTATTTTACCTTTAGATGTTTTAAGCTATTATATCCTAAGTTGCCTTAGGCTACCCTAGGTTACTCACATAATCAAAAATAGTAATAGGTTATTACTTGTTATAACATTGCAATTTGTATTACTATTAGGTTATATAGAACAAGGTTCTTAAGAAGGTGACTAAACCATGATTACTAGTCATGAAACTAGTCATCTAGTTGTAATTATGGCATTAGTTGGAAAAATGACACAATCATTGTTTGATACAACTACTTGATGGTTTGAGACATAATCACAAAAATGTTAATCATAAAGCCATGTTTTTGGTGTATTGTGTGGATTTAGGCTGCTCCTAAGTTCTAAGTGTTGTTGTTAGTTTGCACATAAGTGGTGTTTGTGAAGGTGGTGTGGATTCAACTATGACATTTTGTTTTGGTGGGACAAACAACAAGGGGGAAGACACATGTCTTTGTGCTATTTGCTTTTGGTCAAAATGAACATTCCATGCTTTCTTCAATATGTTCTTGTCCACTCAATAGGTTAGTGGGTTCAAGTTGAACTTCTTTTGTTTTTGTGTTGGTGTATAAACATTGTCATTTTGAAACATTAGATCTCACACATTAGACAATCACAATATCAATTTACTACCCATGAAAAATTCAATCAATTCATACATATTTTGTTGTAATGTCATGGAAGACTCAAACCTCTTTTCTCTTGTGGTGTTAAGTCCCAGTACTTAGTATTATGATTTATTTTTGTCATGTAATTTAACACATTCTTGAAATCCATGTGCTTGGTTAACCATTTATCTTTGCAAGTCATGTTCCTTTGTTAAAATGAATATGCACTATAATTTATTGCACGAACAATCTTCCTCCAATTCAAAATAGTTGTTTTCAGTTGGTGAAGTGGATTGATGATACCCAAACTTGTGATGAGTTCATCACACTTTACTTGTATCAATGCCATGGGCTCCAAGAATGCCCAATTAGTTGCAAGTTGAATTTGATGCAATTCTTTTGATTTATATTTTTTCCTTTTCTAGATTTACGAACTTCTTCTTTTGTGTGCTTGTAGAACATGTGTAATTGGAACAAGTATTGTTTTGAAAATTTGCATTTGTTGCAATTTAAGTAGAGATGGATGGGATAATTGCAAATGAAAGATTTGCATAAAGAGAAAAGTATGAATTTAGAACTCACCTAGTGGTTTTGTGCTTGTTGTGTAAGGACATATTTTGGATTAGTGTTGTTTTTTAACAAATTCATTTTTGTAATAACAAAACAATTGAAGCATGCAAAACATTTCAAGAATCTTAGACATGCAAAATAGTTAAGAATCGAACCATGCAACAAATGTACACTTCTTTCTTGATTTTTTATCCTTGAAGAACTTGTAATCAGATGCAAAGAAGCACAACAATATTGAACCCAACCCAATGAAATTTGGTGAAGGGCGGGGAAATAACAAGGGGAGAAGAATCCCATCTTGGATGGAAGAGTTTGTAATGCCAGTTTACCATATAGTTATGTGTTCATTTTTGGTGTCCATAGTTTACCATTGCATTTTATGAAGAAATGTTGAAACAATGATTTTGAATTTACCTCTTGGTGATAATATAAAATTAGCTTAACACTCTTCTAATTCCCTATGTCACATCAGTTGCGATGGAAGAATTGAGGTTAGTGTAGACACCAGGTGTGAACTTGCGGTATTCTTTTTCTCTTAAACCTAACAATGTTTGATCTTTAGGTGTCAATGGACCTTCAGTCTCAATTGTCAAAAAGGTTGAAGAAACTATCAAAACTGTAGAAAACTGTGTCATGCAATGTTTGTGAAATTTATGTTTCAGACAATTTCACGCCAAAGAGATTCACAAACATTTGGCAAATTTTGTAAAACTGTGGGATTTTGATAAAATATGATTTTGTATTTTTTTGAATTTCATAGTATAAATTCTACAAGAGTTCGCCAGAGAAAAAACACTAAATGTCCAGATTGTTCCATCAAACCTAACAAGTAGTTGTAAGAGCAGGGTTGCATCATAACAACTCATGCACAAACTGTGGGACTGAGTTTATGAGTCCACATTTTGGGGGCCCACATTTAGATCATGCCACAACACTGAAGTATCGGTATCCAGAAGTCCCCAAACATGCCAACTTCGCACTTCATGAAGTCATAATTCTTTCATTTTTTGGGCACAAATTATGAAAACACATTTCATGCTAGGAAGACAAAAAGAAACAAGTCCTAAGGCGACAGGCAAGAACCAGAACACAAAAGGGCAAAACCCGACACTCCACCTTACCACCTACTCAACACCTTCCACAGTGCAGCCATATTTCACCCACCAAAAAACGAGATGAAATCTGTTTGGACCCAAATTCCAAAAGCATCTACATTATTTGCTACAAGCTGGGGCGCACAACCTTGCGGATAACCATGAAAATAATTTCCCTCCTGATCGCTGATTCATCCTGAGTGCTTTTTCTCCGACAAGGAATCCATGTGCATCGAAGCTTTTTAGGAAAGGGAAATCACTGCAACTGGTAGAGCACTCTCCTCTGAATTCTCCCAGAAGTGACTGGACTTAATACTTGATATGTACCGAATGCAAACAGCTGAGAGCTGTTAGATATTGTACAGGAACCAAAACATAAGAGAGAGATTTTAGTTGGCAAGAAATGGGGGCTGTGATGAGCATCGAGTGGCATGCAAGCATGCACAGAATTTAGCAGACAATAATGCAGAAAACATAAATTTCTAAATCAAATCAATTCACAAGAGAGTTAAGTTATAACTTGTTTAATTATGTTGTGTGACTCTTCCAACTACACACATGACTAAAACTAACAAAACAAGGTCGAAAGCTGTTTGGGATTTCAGACTTCGTTTTTTGAGTTAAAAGAAAGGTCAGTAAACTCACTTTTGGTTCAAGTTTGCTATCTTTCCACTGAAATTAAAACAAGCTAATGATATACCCTATTTGTTAATATTTGCTAGCTTGCATATGATTAATACTAATTGACAAGTTCAATGACTATGTGCTAATATACTCCTCATATATGCATCAAAGTGAACCCACTTTTGATTTGTTCCAACCTAAATGAAGGAATTTGGTGGTACAAAAAAAAAATAATGGTGATCGATGACTTCAAAGATTAGCAAGTCATGCCCACTTTTTCTCTCGGAGTGACTATTATGCTCTCTCATAAGTGTAAATAGTTAATGTACTCCATTGAATGTTTATGCATTTTGCGGAATTCCACACCTTGAATGTCCCATCTGTTGCCAATTTTATCCCATATTCTTTCCATGATGATAGTAGATACATCAAACTGGGAAGATAAGGCTTTGTTATTGCCAGTTTTTGAAAGAGTGTCTGACGTTTCTTTCACTCATTGCGTTTTGCACATGGTATTAACCCATCACTAGAATGAATGTTGAGGAAGGGTCGGTGCAAGTGACGACTATTGAGTTTTAAAAATAAATGTTGATGATGGTTGAAATTTGTGATTTCAAGACATTTTGGGGACAAGACCAAAGTGGCCAGATGTAATAATGAAAATACTTGGGATGACATGCAAGAAATCCTTGGGCCAAGCAAAAAGGTGATGCTAGCTTGCATGATTGCACTCCCTTCCTTAGATTCTACATGTTGATCCAAATGCAGCTGCTTCTATACCTATGGTTGTGTAGTTATGTACTCAGAAGCTTTGTAGTTGGTTACCCATTTGAATATGCTGATAAGTAGTGAGAACCTCTCCCATTGCAAAGGCCATTGTTCCATGAAATTTGTGGGCAGATCGAACTAAATCATCACAAACCTTTCACTGTTAAAGAGTGCTGAATTAGGACCATGAGGTGAAATGAATAGGAGGGCGATACAATTTGCTTTATCTGGAATTTGAAGATATATATATATATATATTTTCCCATTTCAATATATAGTATTACTGTTGATGAAATCTAAAAGTTTGATTCTTTTGGAAGTTCAGCCTTGTCCATAGGTAATAGATATTAGAAATTATGGCAACAAATAGTTATGTGGATAACTACTAAGAACTCCAAAAAAGATAACACTACAAATGCTATACATTGGTTAAAGACTTGTTAAAGTATGCACAATGGTCAAACAAAAAATTGGTAGCTAAAGCACCATGTGACATATATTGAGAATTCCTTTACTTTGGAAAAAGGAAAACCTTTTTACATACTAAAATTCAATAAATTGTGTTCAAATTTGTTGTTCTAAGTATTTCTTTCATCCATAATCTTCAACTTGTTGACCTTAGTTTGCTTTGTTCTTTGTAGCTTCATTATTTCAATATAATTCAAACCATCTACCCATTTAGGACACAACATACAAATTTTTTGTAATGAGTAACTAACTATAAGGATTTTCAGATTCCCATCCCAAACTGATAAGATATGTCAGTTTCAAATCCAAATTAAACATACCATACATATGAGATATAATCGTATGACACCAAAAGAAAAAAAAGAACAAAAACTGACATTGAATCTGCAAAGAATTGAAGTTTTCAGGAGTAAAATTTTAAGTTGTAAAACCCACAGCCAAGGAGAGAGATCCACATAGAATGCTTACCCCATGTTGTAACTTGTAAGGCCTAAATCCCGTTCATTTAGAAATTTCTTTGGATGCTGGGTTAAGACAACAATTTAGCAAATGTAATTCTAAACTTCTATTACCAAATCTAATTCTGAATTTCTATACCATTCTTTACCTTCCTTGACAAGAAATACATAATGAATTCTGCTGGATATTTCTAACAATGGTTAGCCTACAAGTTACAAAAGTGACTGAATTAGGTCTGAATTACTTCCCAACAGACCACATTGGTACACATGATCTCTTTAAAGTTTTCTGTTGGAGGTATAACTTCTGACAATTCGTTTAGATCCTCCCCAGAACACTCCAAGCAGGTTCGAACATATTTAGTGGCGTTGGACTGTTCCTGCTTGAAAGTGAGCATGTCTGTCAGAGTAACTGACGCCAGGCTACTGGAAGTTCAGGCCCCAGGGTGTTCGGCGGTTCCTTTTGGGAGGAAGTTTAACACGCGGTGGCCCTACCGGCCACCGCGAACCAGCACCCACCAGCGCATCATCCACTGGATGCCCATTATTACTCACTTGTGGATGAACTTCAACTGAGTTAATATTTGGTATCACCTTGGTAACCAATTCTGTCAGAAATAGGTCTCATACATATATAGGTAGATAGGTAGGAAATTAGGTAAGTCCACGGTAAATACAAAAGTAATGGCTGTTTTTACTACCTTACCTTTACCTTGTGGGTTGTTAGTTAGTAGTAAAAAAAAAGCAACTGAGCTAATCACCATCATTAGCTAGGGAACTGGAACCCAACAGAAAACTGTTTCCCGACCACTTACCATCCATCCTTCATGGTGCACTGGTGGGTGCTGGTTCACTGTGCCCCCAGCCCTTTCAAGCTTGGAGGGTGACAGTGTGACTCGGAGCCGGCCTGTCCCTGGAAAATCCTGAGTCGCTGCCCATTTTCTCAGGCAAGGCCCCAAAACCAAGTAACAAGATGAAAATGTCATTATCTTGATTGGAAAGGAGCCCTTCTGTGAACACAATGGTCAAGGGCTTGCCCATTCTCTACTACATAAGGACCTCAGTGGAGTGCATTTCAGTTGTGAATTGCCCTCATTTGCCTGGCATATGATGGACCCTTCTGCTTATACTGTGCGAAACTACTGATAAACCCTCGTCTGGGGGATCCTCTGTCTTTTTGCCGCCTAAATGCCCTACTCCTAGGGCTTTACCCTACACATTCTTCAAATGGAAGATACGGCCTTAGGAATTTTCCACTAGGCTAGGCTTTTACCCCATCCTACATTATTAAACGATTGCTCATCGCTCTGCCTGTTATGACAGGTTAAAATCAGGCAATTTCACTGGTCATGTTCATGCCAGAACAAAGCTGCTGAACCGCCTATGGATAGATCTTCTTGCACTTTCGGCAAGAGAAATCATGTACCATGGTTGAATAATTTGAGTGCAACGTGAAATTTACAAGAGAATAGATGCCTTTACTACGCTCAGTCTCCAGCTCTCACCCTCACGTTGGATCTAAGTTCAGGTCAAAAGTACCTACCTGCACTCATGTGAAGTCCCTTAGCTCCCTATTGAACCAAAGGATATACACAATTGGGAGGCTATTGTCGATTCTATAACTTACTAGTGAGGAGGTGCATAACAAGTTTTTTGAATATTACATATAGTAAAGGACGTCGGGATGAAATGATCCTTTCCATCCATCCATCCTTCACGTCGTCCATCCGTCCATCCGTCCGTCCCTTCAACCATCCATTTACATTAAATGGCGACTGTCCTAGGCGGACAGTAGAGTTTTTTCTGCAATCCTGCCTAAATCTAGGCGAGCTACACGGACTCACTGTCTAAATCTGGCAAATTCTTGCTTTTTTTTTCTTTTTTTTTCTAAGAAATATGGCGAATGTTCTGGAAGTTCTTTTTAAAAATTCCTTCATAGAGGTCGCACTGGGTTTTTTTTTGTCGCCAGTTGGCGAAATTTCGCCAAAAAAGAAAAACGCTGCTGTATTAAAGCTGGGGATCCTCGACATTGCCTAAGGAATTTGAAAAAAAAAAACCCTATTATACAAGGTTTGCTTTCTTTCAATTTTTGTGATTAGCTATCCCACAAAGAGGATTTAGCCAAATTAGGCTACAGACCATATAAATGACAGTGAATAAAACACTTTAAAATATTTATGCTTTATATGTATTTGACGAATTTAAATTATTATTTCTAAATTTGGCGATTAGGGCCATTCCTTTTCACGAAAAATGTTAGAATGTGTAGAAAAAATAAAAATTCAGGTTGAAACAATGAAAATAAATTCCCCCAAAAAGAACCTAGCAATGTGATATATAGAGAGGTTTTGGAAATGTAGTTTGTAGTTGTAATTTTGTAATATGTACTGTCAAATACGCACACACCTGTGCATTAGGCACAGGGTTCAAACTAGTTTTGCTTGAAAGGAGAGCCACTTTGATTGGCCCATCATCAATATTTTTGAAACATTGGGCACGCCCCCAATCCCCAAAAGAGATGGATAATAGCTTCCATCTGGCACACGATTTTAGTTTATATATATGACAATTCAATGTTAGCCTAGCCAAAGCATCTGAGATAAAATCAGAGGAGAAATCACCAGAAGAGAGCAGTGGGCTAATACCCTTTCCTATGAGAGTGGGCACCTATACGGTAATGGGTATTATTATTTTTGAAACTTTGGCCTAATCTTTTTGAATTTCTTGGTATCTAGACACGAAGTCAGTGAGTTACCTTTTAACCTTACCAGAATCCCATTCTGGCCTTGTTCCTTAATCAAAGAAAAAGAGATGCGAGTGATAGGTCTCTTGAACTTAGTGGGCTGTGCCTTTAAGCAAAATTTACACATTTGGCTTGGGTTGACAACATTTTAATGTTAGAGGTAGCTTGTAGTGTTGGGAGGGTATAATGATTTTGCATACCCTCAGCGTCAGGGTGTGTATGATTTCAAAACGTGAATTACCCTCAAGGTAAGGTGTACACATGATTTTTAAAGAAAATATCACAGTTTCAAGGTAAAGGGTATTTAGGATTTTGGTTGCAATTTTACCTTTAGGGTAAGGGCATATAATGTCAAATATATCATGTGTAAGGGTAAAAATATCATGTTATAGATACCCTAGGATAGGTAGGGTATGTTGATATGAATGCCTGAATTGTGCAACCACAATTTATGTTGTCATTTTTTAATGATAATTTTGTGTAAAGAGAATGCCTTTCCCTAGCCATCTGGCAATCTTTCCTTGATTTTTTTTTATGTTTAATGGTAGCAAAACCCATTTTATGAAAGAAATGTGGTGATATATTAGCATTCAATTAACATTGAACCCAACCTACTTGATTTTTTCATTTGAAGTGTTATAGTACTTCAATGTGTGGTGGTAAAAATTTGTATACTCAATTTCCTACTCCACTAGAAAAAAACAGTCCATAATGATAAATTTTTTGGGATAGTTTGGACTATGATGACATTGCATGTACTATCCTTTGTAAAGTCCACCTTGAATTGAACATTTATCCTTTTGGTAAAAAAAAATTGGGTTTGAAACATTAGAATGTAGGTTTCAATTTTTCATCTCACTTTTGTCAAGTTTTTCAAATATATTTGAATACAATGCAACAATATTTGACTCACCTCAAAAAAACCTACCACTATGACTTCCAAACAATCACTATAATGTGCTTTTACTTTGCATTCAACATTGTCAAAGTAATTTATATGTCCACTTTATTATGCTCACACCCTTATTGGGTTTTACCCTTAGGTTAAATAATGAAAAAATGGATCATGTTAGAGACCCCAAAAAAATGATATTCAAGCACATAGGTATATAAAATATTGCATTCGTATGTAGTGTTATTGTAGTTAATGCTGGGGAGATTCACACTAAGATTAGGCAAGTCTAACATTAAAGTTATGGTTAATGTGAATTAATGTCAAATTAAAACTATGTCAACATTCACACCAAAAGGCAAAAGATTAACTATTGCCAACTTACCCCTACCTTTCCATTATCATGTTATCTTTTGATTCACATGGGTAGAAGTAGCCTTGGGTGCACTCATTAGGAACCATTTTGCCAAAATCATAAGAAAATTGGACACCATTTAAGATATTAAATTCTTTTTAATTATATATTTGTCTTATGGATTGCACCATGTGAGCTATGTCTTCCCCACTTATACACACACCTATGACAATCATAAACACCTAAAATCTTGTACTATGTATTGGCATTTTATTTTATTTTGTTCCTAACACCATTCTTGACCCCATTTTTAAGCCTTTCGTTTGAAGTGTCTTTACATTTACACATTAGACCTATTTTCTTGATACATGTTGAGGGGAATGGCCCCAATTAGTTATTGAAAAAATAAATGACAATACTAGATATTGCTTGTGTTCATGACATCAATGGCTTATCAAGACTTTTCATTCATGACTTTTAAAATTCATAGCTAAATGGAAATTATTTCTTGAACCATTATCTATAATATAAATCAAGTAAATGGACATTTGAAGTACTCTTCAAAATTAAGAACCAAGAAAAAACCAAATAAATAGATTCCTTTTTTGTTTACAACAAAACAATTCTGCATGTGACATTCCTTATTTTTTTCCCTTGTGCCATTGTCCACATTAAATTTATTATTATTTAGATCTAATCGAAGTTTTAAATTCCAAGTGACTTGGGTAACCTTCTCATCAAAAACTTGGAGTTCAAAGCATTCCTTACATGAAATTTATGTTGTTTAAAAATTTCATGGGTCTAAGAAAGTTGGGGTGTGAGATTCCTAATGGGTCCACACAAGGATGTCATGTTCACACACATGAAAATGAAGGGGGACAAGGTAGACAACCATTTTCACACTTTTCACCTCCCTTTCCTCATTCTTCCTTTGTTTTTTTTTGGTCTTTACAAATGACTTCTTTGCACATTTTCTACATGCATTTTCATTTTTCCTTTGCTTTTGTTTGTGCTTTGTGCACACCTCTTTTCAATATCTTCTATTTTTAATGCTTCTTCATTTTCTTTTCTTTGTGTTTGTATTTGTTTTTTTTTTTGGTGTGCTTTGCACTTGACCTCTCTTCATTTTTTCTTTTTTTGTTGCAATTGTAGGCGACTTCTTTTTGTTTTACACATTATGTATTTTTGTTCTTTTTATGGTTTTTTTGGTTCTTCTTCCATTACTTTTTTCTCACTTATTGTTCTTTTTTTTGCACTTTGTGCTTCAAGTTTTTGTTGTGCACTAGCATGTCAATCCCATCAATTGGGTACATCACATCACATGTCATTTATTATATGAGTCCTTTTGAAAGTTCTTTGCAAAATTGATTCCATTTAATGTAGTAGGTGTACATTTTTAAACTTTCTAAATTAAAACCAAAACTTAAAATTGGATCAAATGAATTCCATTAAGTTTTTTAACATTGATATGAAGGAAAAATGACTAACTTGCCATGATTACTATGGTTTTAAATGGTAATAAAAAATAAATGTTTGATTTTCACTAATTATGTCTAAAAAATAAATGTTTGATTTTCACTAATTATGTCTAATATAAATGCCCTTTTTGATTCCTAGTTATGTGTTTTGACATTTTTGTGAATTTCCTGTCATTCTCCTTCAAATATTACAAATGTTGTTTCATCTTATTTTCCTATAATTTTATCTTTTTTGTTGATGTTTAATTAAATTGAATTAATTTGGTCCATTACATCCATAATGACTTTGTCGTTTTCAATTGTTGCTTTGATAATTGGTATGAATCTATTGATGACCACTTGCTCTTGATTCAAGTGTTCCCAAGAGTTATTACACTAATCAATGGTGTTTTGTCACCTATGACTGGTGTTGTGCAATCTTGAAAATCCATAAGGTTGATATTTGACTGAACTATGGATGAATTGGTCCAAATGGTTATGAGTACTTATTCAAATTGATCATGTTTTCCAAAATTTTAAATCCTAGATTAAAACTTTGATTGGCTTCCCAATTTCTTGGTTTTGTTTAGGAACATAATTGTCTCCACACAATTTTTTCACAAAAGTGCAAATCAATGTTGCATGTAAACATTCATTCTATTATTCTTTTCGTTAGTCATAAACTCCATCTCTCAATGCTTGTAAGTCCTTCACATGCGATGAAACGTTAAATTGCAAATATGATTATAAGAACCAACCTTGTCACTTAGGGTGACTATTTTTTGATTACTTAAAAAAACAATGAACACTTTATATTCATAGATTCATTCTAGTTTTTTTCACATGTTTCCATAATATATTTAAAATGTTGTCATGTAAACACATTAAAGAACATGTGAAACATTCGATTACACCCATTGACAATTCATTCTATTTGATAAACTCCAGTAGTGTTGAAACATTCCTTATTGAATTGTTTTAATAGGTGAATTGTATCTTGTTCTTTTCCAAAGATGTCCCAATGAAAAGTGTTGTGGCCACTAACTTTGTAATAAAAAAGGTTTTTACAATTTCATTTGTCCTTGTGCATCCTTTCATTTTGTGGTGTCTTTCATTATGGTTTTACTTGTAAGTAGTTTATTATCTTGTTCCATTTTGTGTTACATGAACCATGTTTCCTCAAGGATCCATAATATACTTCTAATGGACACATTCTTTTGACTTTCAATTGATTAAATCATTCATCTCATCACCATTCCAATTGGAGTGGTGTTGTTGAAAAATATGCAAGCACTTCCTCTCCCTCTTCCCATTGTTGCTTCCTTTGACATAGAGTTTTCTCCACCCATGTCCATTGGGTTTGAATTGTTGGCCATTGATTGCAAAATTTAAATGGATTTTGTTGAGGAACTTATTGGAGGTGCCTAGGACTTAAAGTTGCAAAACTTGGTGGGCTCAACAAATTTGATGCACTTGGATGACCTATAATATTTGAAGCATAAGCATTCACAAGGCTTTGAGGTGTGGCAACAACAATTGAAACATTTGTATAATGTTGAAGCATAATTGATGATGACTAAGGGTGAAGTCAAAGGAGATGGTGGATTTATGAATAGATTATCACATAGAAATCTGAAAAGCTAATTTAACGATGGTATTAAGGACCAAAATTTACATATTTGGAACATCTTTATCTTGGCACCATTAGCTTTTTAAAAAAATAGTGCTATCACAAAAAGTTAGTGTTGATCATAAGTTGTCACATAGGTAGCCATGTCACTTATTTATCCACAAATTGTCTCAAGTTTAGACAATTGTACAATCACTTTCATTGACTATGCCATCCGAAGGTCAAATTAAACCTTTAGTTTAAAAGACTAAATACTTTGGACTTAGAGCTCTAGAAGTAGGCAAGAGTAGACAAATGATTTGATATTCCACTTATTTCATTGTTATGGATGTCATATTATTATGTTTTTGTGTGACTTTTGTTTAATTGTGTTTTAAACTTGTGTTAAGAAATAAAAACTGCCATGTACATAAAATAAATGAAATGAGATGAAGTGCAATTGTGTTCAAAACTAAGTAAAATTGATGTTAATTCGATAACATGGACCTCATGTATTTTACACCTTAAGTTTGCATGTTGTGTGCAAGGAGGTTGCAGTGCAACTGTCTCAACTCATGAATTGTAATTTGTGTCCACTTTGCCTGATTGTTGCCTTACCCAAGCTGTTAAAGTCTCATCTCAAACCATAATTGTATAAGCTCTGAATGGCTAGACCATACAGAAAGAATTTAGCATGGATTAAGTAGTCAAGTTCTTTTTAGTCCCATGGACTGGAATGTGGACCATTGTGAGGTGTATGTAGATCTTGTTACTAGCCATTTAAAAAGAAGGAAATCGATCAAGGAGGTATTAAGGTCTGTGTGAAGTACTCTGAGTGAACTTTTCTGAGCATGGTCATCAACATCTTGTGTGCCAAAGTATGTCTTGTGTGCCAAAGCACAAAAACAATGACGCACCCAACACCAGTAATAAGGAACTGTCAGCAATATTGTGCTAGCAATTGTCGTGTGTATCCCTTGCTGCATGGACAGCACCCATGAACTTGTCATTTGCCACACATGTTGCCGCAACAAAGAGAGTTACACAAGACTTTCTGCATAGAATGCAAAATACCCACCAAAAGTTGGTCCAAAGTCTAATGCATATGACTTCTTAGTAGGTACATACTAACTACATACTTCTCAAAGAAGAGTCCAGCCCACAAGAACATAACTTGTTTTTTTCAAGAAAACCTCTGTAATAAGTAGGATCAAATTAGGTACCAAAACCCAACAACTAACTCAAAAATCAGTACCTGTACATGATCAAGGAATGTTATCCTTGTCCAAAACATTCGAACATGTTCTCCTCTGCTTGGATCCTTGAAAGACCAACTCCATTAGTTTATCCATTCATCTCCAACCCCAAAAAGAATGCTTCTCACAACAAACCAAAACCTATTTGACCCCCAAAAAGAATGCTTCTCACAACAAACCAAAACCTATTTGACCCCCAAAAATAATGCTTCTCACAACAAAACAAAACCTATTTGACCCCCAAAAATAATGCTTCTCACAACAAACCAAAATTTATTTGAGTAAGATAACCTAACAAAGTTATCTGACTATGTCCCACAATTTGTGTCCCTAGGCCAAAAATGATAAAAAGCAAAGAAAGGTTGGCATAAAAATTCTTGGCAGCCAATGAGGTGAGCCAACATGCACCCAAGGGGCCCAATTTTTTTTCGTTCGAGGAGGATGAGGGGGTCGTTGGATTTATTGGATTTCTCAGTTCCCAATGTGTTCCCCAAATTGTTCCACAAGTTCTCAATACCACCTCACTTTATCCTATATCCTTTGCCCTCAGTTCTACTCATGCAACCTATACAAGCAGCCCAAAAGGAGCGGTCTACAATGTATTGATTTTGGGACTGTCCAAAACCTTGATTTAAATTTTTGGTGCTGGGCCAATCACCGATGTACATCACAAAAAGGAAAAAATTGAACTTTGGGGTCTCACCACATCTAATTAATACAAGTCAAACCTATGCTATACACCACTGCACAAAGGATGTTCAAAAGCATAGGCAGTTCAGTTCTAGAGAAATACCCACAAACCTTTTATAATGCACAAACTTTTGTTTTGGTGTGAAACAAAAAAAACTTTCACATTCCATGGACTTTTTTTACTCTCAAATTAGTGGCCAAATTTGAATGTCATGACCAAGAGTTTGAGAGTTCCACAGCCACTTTGTTGGTTATCTCACACCAGAGTACAGATTGAATGGGCATGAAAGGGTTCACATTCCCTTTTCCTTTATTGATGATGATAGCCATTAGGAATTTCTGGACCAGGGCACTGGCCAATGCAACCTCCTCCTCCTCCTCCTCTCTCTCTCTCTCTCTCTTTTTTGGGTATTTTGTATTTTGTTTTGGGTTCCAGGACAAGCCTGTGGGTTGGCAACTCAACTACCTAATTTCCAATTGCAGAGCGGTACTTTCTTGTGTTTTGACTGCGAGCAAAAAGTACACACGCACACACACTCTCTGTCTCTAACCACCAACTAACAAACTTACCCTCTAAATTGAGTAGTAGGTACCAATTCCATCCTGATTCCCCTCCCCCCTTTTGTCACTCATGCTTGAATGGGTCAAATTTGGGCACCACTTCCCAGGATCTCTTGTAAGAAGTACGCTAGCCTACCGGAAACTGAGGGAGAGAGAGAGGAGCACCGGTACAAACAAACTCACGAGGTTCGGTCCTCTCCAGGCCGCTCTTTGGCACCGCCCTTTCTTTACCTCATATATCACCACCGTCATCCCCGCTCGCACGCATAGCTCGCATCGCTATCCCGTTCTCGTTTTTAATTTTAAATTCTCTTTTATTGTGTTTCTGTTAGTTGCAAGCTTTTTTCTTGTGTGATGTAGGCTACTCCTTGTTTTCAGTTCTTTGTGTTGTGACATTTCTTGTGCTACCTTCGTTCTCTCTTCTTTCCTTTTTTGAACTGCTGCTGGAAGTTTTCTGATCCGATTGTTGAGTTGTAGTGTTGACGGATTTTTTAGACTTTTGTTTCGCTGTTTTGGTTCATCTCCTGTTTCGTTGCATTTGGATTCTGTGATCACATTTGTATTTGTTTTGCGAGAGAGAGAGAGAGAGAGGAGCAGTTTCTGTCTCTCTTGCTCAGAGCTTGAAGTTGGTAAATTTCTTCTCTTTACTTTGCCAATTGGAAACTCTGTTTTGAAGTGAACTTTGTGCATTTTGTTGTTTGTCTTCGATCAAGTGCAACTTGGGTTTTCTTGGAGTGTTCTGATTTTCAGTCTCTCCACAAGAGACTTGGAATCATAGCTACAACTTCAATCTTGTTTTGCCGAGTCGTGCTGTTGCATTTTTTATTCTGCAGCTGCTCTATTTCTAGTTTGGAAAGAGCTCCTATGTTTTACAACACTTGTCAGCTCAATTGCCGAGTCTCCTGAGTGAAGAAGGCATTATTACTGGCAGTGTCTATATATTACAAGCGGAATTCCAGCCACAACCAAAGTGTTTCTTGCCCAGACTTTTATGATCTCCATCTTCTAGCCCAATACTCTTTTTCTTCAAAGAAGTGTCACGGATATTTGGTTGAAAATAGTTGCAAACATTTCGGTTACTGTAGTTTTGTTTTGGTGATTGAGCTTCGAGATCTGCGAGAGGAAAGGATCGTGAGAAAGTTGTTCAGATCGAGAAAGCGCTGCTTTTGTGAAGATCGATGGAGAACACTGAGGTATGTTTGCTTCTACGTGCTTGGGAGTACAACAGATGTCTTTGATCCAGTGTTTGCAGTATTGTGTTTTCTAAGGGGCTAGAAGATTTACTGTCTAAGGGTCTTGCCAATAGCATGTGGATTGTGGGGGTGGCTCAAGAAGTTTGGATTGAAGACAGACTGAAGAAGATATGTTAAGCAATAGATTCTGCCAGAATTTCTAGATTGGCTTAGAAAGAAGTTCTTCCTTGTGCAGATGTTCCGCTATGGACTTGCTGGGCCCTCTTGGATGGCGCCGCCACCACCTGGAACTATGTGGAAGCTCGTCCCAGTAGAGGTCCCCAAACAGCCAGAGAAGAAGGAAGAGAAGAAAGAGGAAAAGAAGGAAGAAAAGAAGGAGGAGAAGAAGGAAGAAAAGAAGGAGGAAAAGAAAGAGGAGAAGAAGGAGGAAAAGAAAGAGGAAAAGAAAGAGGAAAAGAAGGAGGAGAAGAAGGAGGAGGCGAAGCCAGAGAAGGAAGTCAAGAAGGAGACCAAGCCTGAGGAAAAGAAGCCTGAAGAGCCACCGGTTTGGAACTTCCCCTATTCCCCGCATTCTGAGCTTGAACCAATCTTTTGGAAAGATACCAAAAACTCTGTTGGACATCTCTCATGGCGTGTTGCAGTTTGATCATTCAACTGTGTGCATTCTTGGTTGCAGAAAGTCGTGCTCAAAGTTAAAATGTGTTGCATGAAGTGTGTAGAGATGGTCACGGAAGTTATCCATGAAGCTGCTGGTGAGTTTGATCCCCTAGTTTTTTCCCCTAGCACTTGTTTCTCTAGACCTATGTTTTGCTGGAAACTTGGTGCAAGTCTTGGTTTGGGGAATTGCTTTGAGCTGAATTGTGTGAAATTATTTAGAGGGAGAGCCTGGATCACAAATTGGAAGTGGTGCTTGCATCGTAGGTGTTGTGGATGTTCAAGCAGACCTTCAGGCTCATAAAGTGACAGTATTGGGGAAAACGGATTCACTCCGAGTGTTGAAGAAGGCAAGGAAATTTGACAAGAAAGCAGACATTGTGAATGACCCACCTGCTGCTGTTGTTGCTGAACCACCCAAAGCTGAGGCAGCAAAAGCTGAGAAAGTGGAGGAGAAAGCCGAGAAGAAAGCAGAGGAGAAACCCAATGAGGAGAAAAAGTCAGGGGAGAAAGTTGCAGAAAAGAAAGGTGAGGACAAAACTGAGAAGAAAGCAGAAGAGAAAAAGCCTGAGAAGAAAGCAGAGGAGAAAGCAGCAGCAGAGGAGAAACCCAAGGAGAAAGCAGCAGACAACAAGGGTGGAGACAAAGGTGAGAAGAAACCAGCAGAGCCCACTCCTCCTCCTCCTCCACTTCCTCCCATTCCAGCATACCGCTACTATTACCCAGAGAGACCAGCGGACTACTGGGGCCATTCTCAATATGCACCCAGTTACTACAACCAATATAGGCCTAGTCAATCCTATCCTCCACATCACTACCCACAATACTCAGAGCGAGATCACCCGGGATTTTACACAAATCCAAATTATCTCAAACACATAAAACACACCTATTACTAACTAAAACCATCGATGGTTTCAACAGCTTGTACAATACTAACTTAGAGTGCTATGACAATCAAATAATTTATCATGCTCTGCCTCCTGTGTTACACAATTTTGCGCCATTGTCAGTCATATGGGTCTTTGAAACTGTTGATTCAATGAGAATTTGCTCATTTGAATACGTACCAAATTCATTGTATCATATGAAAATATGGGTACCTCTCTGCCTTTTGCCATGTGCCATTAATGACTTATTCAATCCTTCCTTCAAACTTACTCGAATCTTCAGTGAGTCATGTAGATACTTGCGGTTAGGCTAGTGTTGTACCATTTCTTTCTGTTGCTTTTCAATTTAGTTGTTGTTTTTGTGTAACAGAAATGTTGAGGCTCAGAAGTTTTGATCATTTGAGTAGATTTATATTCTAAAATTTTGGGTAATGGTTTAGAGAAATCAGTAACAAAGTAGAGAAAACTTCAAGACTATGGTGTTGTCATGTTACTCATGAGGGTTTCAAAAACAACATTTTGCATTTCATAACAACATAGCAACAAAAGAAAGCTCTTCACTACTAGCTAGGCAATCATGGGATGTTTTCAAGTGCACTTGCAAACCAAGTGACAAAAACACTTCTGAATATGATACATCAAGCATCACTGCTTGGGAGTCCCAATCTTCAAAGTGATAGTGCAAGTTGAGAGAGCATTCTTAAAACAAAAATTCAAGTTTAGAGTTTTGAGAGTGCTTCCCCTTGGACTCCCACACTTCATATCATTTCTTTTCAATTGTGTTTCAATTCCATTGACTTGTCCCATGCCTTCCTCTTGCTCTTGTTATTTTCTCTTGTTTTGTTTTGCCTCAATGTTGGTTGCAAAGCAAAGGTGAGAGTTGCAAAGTTTTAAAATTTTCCCAAGTATCCAATGTTGGTGATTTGTTGATGGTAAATCTTCCTTGGCGTATTTGTAACCAATCCATTGGTCAATTAACTACTCATTTTTTGCATTGTGCCCATAGTAATGAACACACTTGGACGTAGAATGTTGTCCATGATGCCTTTATTTCCATTTTTATGGAATTAGTTGTCATATGGTCCATGAAAAAATGTTGTGTTTGTTTTGAAAACACTTTGGTTTACTTAGTAGTATAGTGATAGTGTCCTTCCTTGCAAGGATGGGCTTCACACCTTGTGGATGTCATTGCTATTGATTCGTAGATTAATTATATTTTGTATTCAATTTCCATTTAGGGAATACCAAGTTTGCAAATTATGCACACAAAGGAAAAGAGCTATCAAAATTGACAAGCATGAATTTGGATTCCTCTCTCAAAACATAACTCTTAAAATATTTACACAAACAAATTGATGATGTTTTCATATGTTTGCTTACAAAACTTGAGCTACTAGTCCAAAAGGTCTGTCTTTCTTAATCATCATCACTTTTTTTCCTTGTGGATATCAATTGCTCTCCACAAGATGCTCAAGCTTCATTTGTTTGAAATCAAAGCATGGTAGTGGGGATTGATGGCTATTGCCCAATTTCCATTCCTTATGAATCTACCTAACTTTTTCATCTTCGATTCATGATTTGTTGGGTTTGAGGGAAGGTTACATTCTTTCTTGGTGTTTAAGGTTTTTGTTTGTTGGTTGTGGAAGTAGTTGTAATATTTGATCCTCAAAGAACACTTATTGCAAGGCCTTGAGGAGCTAGGAATGAAGCTAGAAGGAAACAAGGATGTTAAAAGCTTCTATGAATGAAAGGGGCAATTCCAATCCATTATTCAAGAAATTTTATTTTGAAATGTCAAAGGGAAGTAATTAATTGAGATGTCAACTTGGATCTAAATAATTATGTAGAAGAACAAACATCCCATGCAATCCTTTGAAAACTATTTGTATTGAATTTTAATAAAGGGAGATGTCTAATGTTGGAATGTGTGTGTCACCATATTGTGACCTAATCAAATTCAACCAAATGCTTACAATATCATTATTTAAAAATATAAATTTGCAAATCCTTATTGTATGAAGGTCACAATTATCTTCAAAATGTCCAATTTAATTATAAGAATAATGCATAAATAACTAGGTCCCAAATTGGTCATTCAAAACCATTGTGGGAAAAATCACCATGTCAAATGTATTAATGTGTTATCCTATAGGGACCAACAAAAATTTATTTCATTTTTACCAAAACTCAAGAACAACAACAAGGTAAGGGGTATTCCTCAAGGTGGTACATTAATGTGCAATACTTTTAACTCTTTTGGCAAACTTGGATGAAGTTATAACAAAATGATAAAAAATGATTGAATTTGAAATGCATGGCATACATCTCTTCACTACCATTCTTCTACATCACATAAATTGATTTACAAAGGTCAATATGACTAAGGATTGGAACAAATAATAGTCACTTGTCTGTGGACAATGTTAAAAATTATAATTTTGTATTTTTGAGAAATCATAAGTGAAGCATAATAAATTGAATTGTCAAGTTTTTTTCCCTTTTAGGTTCTATTATTTGTAGAGTTTCAAATTTCAAAACTTGATGCAAATAGATGATGTTTCAAGAATCATTTTTTTTTGTGTTCAAAACAACTATGAACAATGTCTTTTTTTCAAACATCTTTTTTTGTTATCATGCACCATTCATTTTCAAAATGGGAGAAGACATAATATTGATTATTAAAAAAGAAAAAGCATTAAAAATTGGTGAAATTCATTCAAAAACACATTTGGATGCATTTGCTTCAAATGTGTTTTTTAATTTTTTTAATTATGAATTTTGAAAATGTGTTTTTTACACAAGTTATTCATTTTTATGTTATTCAAAGCATGGGACGAGGGATGCTTTATTTACTATGGGTAATTTAGCCCAAAGGTAGGGGACATGACATCCCTAAAATGTTGGACCTCATTCACCTCAACTGCTATTCCCTTGTCCTAGGCCCCTTATTTTGGAAATGCCACTATCGAGTGTTTTACACTAGGCATAAAATTTGGAAAGGAGTCCTTGAATGTGATGTACAACTTGAACATTCAACACTTGCTTTATTCAACAAGCTCAAAAAAGGGTTGCTTGAAAAATGTTGTAATCTTGGAACATTCATCAACATAATTGCTTTATTTGAAGCAGCCCCAAAATATGAGATAAAATATACAAAACAACTAGACGTTTCCATTTTAACCTTACATTACTCATATAACTACCATAAAGTAGCATCAAATTAGGTGAAAGTATGTGTCAAATAACATTAGTTTGATCTATTAAATTTATAGGAATCTAATTCTAAAAAATAAAAATAAAATGAAGATCAACATGTGTTTTAGTAAGTCATCAAATATATATATATATATTTCCTTTTTGTAAGAACCTACTTTCACTTACTTGAAACCAAAAGCCCATAGTGAAAAATAGACATTGAAAACTACTTATATTTTGAAAAACCTACTTTTACAATTTGAAATATGAAAATCAATGCACATTAATGTAACAATGTATTATATTTAATCATTGAAATGAAAACATTCAATGTTCCACAATTCTATAATGGGTTTTGTTGTTATTTTAAATCTATTTGTTCCAATTTTGACAAGGTAATGAAGTTGTTCATTTTATCTTGCTTACACCCCACAATCCTTTTGGCTATAAGGAGCCAATGAGGATTGGTGGCTAATTTCCATAACAGTGTCAGTGGGTGGAGTTGATTCTAAATCTAATCAAAACCTTCAAAGGTTCATTCTTAAAATTAATCTTTGAGTAATGAGTTTTGCTAACAAAGCTTGGGCCTAAGCTTAACCCTTGTGAAATGGTTAAACCCAAAAATAAAATCGGATTATTTTAAACCTACCTATATAACCTAAGCTTAACTTGTCTTATGCAACTACATAAATTTGCAGTTGCATGTGTCACATGCAACTGAATTTTAGTTGCAAAAGACAGTTGCAAAACCAAAAATTTCTAGTAGTGCTTGAAGGTTGAAAATTTTAATTCCACCCTTGAGATTGGGAAAGATTGTTGTGTCGCAAGCTACTTTATCCCTAATTTTGTTGTCAACATGACCTCCCCACACAAAATTTTGGACTAAGGTTTTAACTTTATGAAGGGAAGCATAAGAAATGTCAAAGCAAGATGTTAAGTACCAAATGGAGCCTAACATTACTTGGTTGGCTACTAGGATCCACTTGGCAAGGAAATTTGTTTTTTTCCCTATTGGCTTAGTTTGCTCTAATTTGTTGCTTCACTTAACATTCTTTTTAGTTGAAGAACATCAAAACCCACTTGGAAACTTAGGTATTTAGTGGCTTGACCCTTGCTAAGCCATTTCAATCTTAAGCCTTCACCTTAAGACCAATTCTAACGATTATGAAAACCCCAGACTACACATGACTTGTGCCAATTCATCCGCATTCACAAAATAGGTTGATGACATGAAATGCCTATCGAAGGTTTTCTTTGGTTTTGTTAAAAAACCAAAGCATTGTCATTGGCAAAAAGGAAATCTCAAAAGACTGACCCATTAGGTGGAATCAATCCTTTTACTTGATGGATTAGATTTACTAGCATTGCATTCAAGAAATGTTTACAACTAGGAGATAGTGATATGAAGCAAGGGGATAACCTTGCCAAACACCCATTTCCATAAGGAATTCTTGTATTCTTGCCCCATTCACCAAGACATTTGTTGTAGCATTTTCAAACTTGAAGTGGATGCCCATTGTATCCAATTTGTTGAAAATCCCATAGCTCTCATAATTTCTTGGAAAAATTGCAAATTCATTAGGTCATAGGGTTTTTCAAAATCCAGAAACAATATTATGTGATCCTAATTAAATTATGTTGCCCATTGCATTGCTTTTGTGGCCACAAACACATTGTTTAAAATGTGTATTTCTTTCACAAACTGTATTTGTCTGGCTCTAATGCAATCAAGGAACAATGGTTGGAGATGAAAACCTAGTACCTTAGCAACTATCTTGTATGTTGATGTGAGGATAGATATTGGTCTATAGTTGTTGATACATGTTCTTGGACTTGGTTTTGGGATTAAGGATTAGAGTCTTATGTTAAGATGTTGATCCATAACTCCTTGTTCAAATGTTTTCAATAGGAATTTTGTCACATCTATTCCAATCTCCCTCCAAAGCATTCCAAATATCTCTATTGGTATTCCATCATGACTTACTACTTTGTGGGTGGGGAGAGCCCTAATTGTTGCATGCACCTCCAAGTTTGAAATCTCCATTGTAAGCATGACATTTTTTCCCTTTGTGATGGAAGTATACACACTACTAAAACATTGCATCCTTTGATGGTGGTTTGCATGGACCCTTTTGACCATTGAATATAGAACTTTGCAATATTGGAATATGTATTCATGTATGTCATTTGGGGAGTTCAAAGTTATTTTCCCTCTATGAATCGAAGAATTTGGGTATGAAATTTATGTTGTTTGTGACAATCAAAGATTTCATTACTGCATATGGAGTACCTAAGCCCAAATAACACATGTTGCATTTTTGCACCTTTCTAATTTGTCCAATTGGATAACTTTTAAGTTTTGTTGCACCAAGTTAAGAGCTTTCCAAGCTTCAAGATTGCCCCAATCTTGTTGAAAAAGCAACTCCAAAGCTTCAATGCTTTGGAATTGTTGTAGATAGCTAATTCGATTTTTAAGTTGTCTTTTTCATTTGAAAGTTGATCATTAAAATCTTTTAGCTTTCTCAAATCCTCGACTACTCTTGGATTGTCTAAGATTCTAAGGAATCTTCAATTGACTCCTTCCATGCATTCACAAATTATTGCTTACATATGTCATTTTGAATAAAAGAAAGATTGAATGTAATTAAGTTTTTTTGATTTCCTAAAATAAATTTAGAGGAAATTTGGGGCATGGTTTGAAACATGACCCATTGTGGGCCAAATTCCTTGTCTACCCCTTTGAACTTGGATTGAAGAATTCACATAGAAGTGGTCCAATCTTGACCATGTAACTAAAGGATTATTTTTATTCCATATGAAGCTTTTTTGGACCTATCTTTTAAAATTCATCAAGGAGAAATGCATCTACCAACCCCTAGAAGCATAACTAACCTATTCCATGCATCTACTTCTCTCTTCCTCATTGTTGTGCTTAAAAGTTTTTGGCTTCTATCCTCTAATTGTTCCACCATATTGAAGTCCCCTATAATTATTAATTTGCTATTGCTAACTGATGCTACAAAAGGTGGTTCCAAAGCTGAATTCTTTGGGTTGACTTATTTTTTGGATAAATGTAAAATATGTTAATCGTTTGCCCAAGAATGTCTAGTATGAGAAATTGGGCTTGGGCTTCTATGAAAACTCCTAAATCCACTATGTACAAGGTTCACTTTTGAGAGACTACTATTCCAGTAGCCCCTTTAAATCTCCTTCCTTGAATTGTGTACAATGCATTGTTCCAATAGTTAGACCCACTTGTAAATTGCACCTATTTTAATTTGTGCAAATAGTCTTCCAAGCTCATGTGTTGTTCTTGGAGAAAAACAGTTTTTGGACGAGGATTTTGCTTATGAAAAAAATCCTGGATTTCACACATTTTGTGCACTCCTTGAACTCCTTGTTTTAAGTTGCAACAATTTAATATGCTATTACTAGTTGTTTGATCCTCATCTAGAAGTTTACAAGTTTGGTTGATGGAGAGGGCATGTCCTTCATTGTCTACCATCTTTTGAAATTGATGAAGGTCCCCTCTCCTTTTGTTCTTGGGTTTAGCAAAAGAAGGGTCTAGGTCTGCCAAGTTTTTTCTTAACAACTCTATCAAGGTCGATAAAAGAGGAATGACTTCAATCAAATTTAGCTTTCCCATTTATGTTGTTTTGACAACATTTGGCAAATTTCCTTGCTAGTTGCATCCCATGAATAATCAATGGGTTTTTGTAGAACTAGGTCAATTGTTCTAATTGGGAAAAATGCAAAACATATATAGTGGCTAGATTCTACCCATTTGTACCAAATTGCATCTTCCCATTGCTTCATGGGGTTGTGGTTGTGAGCATTTACCATTACCTTTTGTAGTGCTAAAGATGTTTCATTAAACATCAATTTCTTTGCTCCTTCCTTTGTCCATGTTTGTGTGCCTTCAACTATTAAAAGTTGGGTTATTGAAACTGCTTTGGGCTTGCCTAACGAGGTGTCTCTTAAGGTTGGATAAGATTTATTCCTTTCTTCATCAAAATATGAAGAAATGAAAATATGGCTTTTGATCCTACATCTCTTTGTTTTTTAGTTGAAAGGTACTTAGAACTTGGTAGTTTCACAAAAAATGTAACGAAGCTCTAATGTGTGATATCCTTTCTTTTGAGGATTCCATGGCTCCAAATTCTCTAAATTTGAAATTGGAGAGTTGGGTTTCTTCATCATCTTCTATCTTTGAAACTTTTAAAGAAATTTGAATTCCCCCATCCCTAGAGAGTCCTCCTCTACAAAGAGAGAAATTCTAATAGCTTCAAAACAATTATCTATTGTTTTTAAAAATCTTAGCAAAGGTTGGTGGCTTCTTAAGGATGGGTTGTTGAGGAACTATCATGACCTTTGAATGGGGGGATGTTGGTGATTTCACTACCTTCACATAAGTAATTAACCATCAAGCTGTAAGTTTTTCGAAACATAATTGGGCAAAGTTTAAATTTATTATGTTCAATGACAAATTTGTTAGAAATCCTCATTTTGACATGCATTTTCTTCATCAAAATATATTCAAATGAAACAAATAAAAGCATGATCTTGAAGCTTTTAAAGATCTATTTTTTAAATTATATTTAAAAATATTCACATTAAGATGTCACAAAATTTTATTGAGAATAACATGTTTTTCGTAAATCAAATTTATTATCTCTACACAACTTATTTTTCAAAATTAACAAGTATAATGCTTTAAATGTGATTCAATTCAATATGAATTTAAGACCTTCATCAATGTTTTGACAAAAGTATTTTTGTTATATAACATTTAAATTTCTTTTGGACAAATAGAAAAAACATAACTGAAATCTCCAACCCCACCTAAAAAAAATGATGACAGAGAAAATATTTACTTAAAATTTTGAAATTAAAAAAATAAAGGAAATATTTTTTGGAAATTTTACAAAAAATATTGCTGATGTAACATTATAATCAACGATTATAAAATTCAGTTATTTAATTAATTTAAAAAAAATTAATTTATTGATATAATTTGTTAATTATTATCCCTGATTGGAGCATTTAAATATAAACATAACATATTTTAATAATAAGTGATTTTGAATATTTGTGGCAATTTTGGTTGCTTGTCATACAGAAGGCCAATGACAAATGAAAAAAACATTTCGCACAAGAATGTTTAACATTTTATTTATATGCACCAACCTACATAGACCTCTAACTTGTTAATTTATGATGAATCAAAACTTTACATTGAAAATATGTAGAAAAACAACTTGTATAATAGGTTCATGAACTTATTATTTGGATTTATTCAAAGTCTATGGCTTCAAGAGGCCTAACTATGTAATGTTGTAATGTTATATTATGTAATTAGTACTCAAAAAAACTATTACTATTATTTTTTGCTCGTAACTACCTTATTTCTTTCCTAATAACTATTTCACTTTTTTCCCTTACCCACCTACATGGACATGAAAACACACTTGTGAATGTGTGTTTTCATGTCCATGTTATGTGGCAAAATTAAATGTGAGAGATAGAACTAATGATAAACTATTGAAAACCATATGAAAACAAGTGAAGAAAATAAAAAACAAGGAAGAAGGGTAGGGGAGGGCGATTACAATACCTTTTTTTGCCTCTTAAATGTTTAAAAATAATATGTAATAATTTACTCCTTTCAATTTTTACAATGTGTAAATCTTAGGTATAAATAATGAAAGTAGGAGCTAATGCAAGTTACATAATCATAATTGGATATTCTAAAGAAAATATGAATTATATTGAATATGTCATTTTCTAAGTTTTCTAAGTCCATTTACAAGTCCTTTCACTGTTTTAAAATAGTGATTACAAGTCTTTTTACATTATTTTTGAAGGTCCAAATGTTGATGAAATTATTTCATATTTTGGATATTTATAGAGTAAGATATTATATTTGATAATGTGAAAAAACTAAACATATTTTCATCTTAGAATTTTTATAAAAAAAAACATTTGGTGTAAAGAACACAAAATTAAATAGTGGTTATAATTAATTTTGGCTCCTATTAACATGATTGCACCCCCCAATCCCTCTCTAAACATAAGTTTTCATATTATTAATAATTATTATATCAAATAATATTTATGTTGCTTTAATCTTCAATTTAAGAAACACCAACTAAACCATTTGTAATGCATATATACCTCAATGGGAACAACTTGTTAATGTGTTCACAAATGTTGTGATACAAGAAATGGATAAAACCACTCAAACATTTTTGTGGTTTAGGAATGAAAAATTTTCTCACATTTACTAATTATAAAAAACTATAATTATAATTTCCTTGTTAGTTATTAACATCGTGAACTTCACAACCCTGCTCATTTGTTCTTAAAAATTAGTTCAAAGTTTTATTATTCTAGTGCAAAGATTTATTATTGGTTAATAAAGCTCAACATTTTAGTTGCATGGGAGAGGGGGTGACAAAAGACAAAATTTCTTGTTGTGGATGAATGTTTTGGCTCAATCTAGTGACCCTTTTGGTGGAATCCAAGGATTATTTTTGTGAATTTTAATGATTGTTAGGCCAATGCATTTGATTAAGTCTAAGTGTGAATGGTTTTGTTTTTGCTTTTGTATGTTTCCAATGGCAAAATTCATGGGAACCATAAAGGTTGTGGAGATTGAGTTGGAAGAGACACATTTGTCCATATATGTTGTTTTCCACAAGGCAAAGGCCCCCTAGAAAGGAAAGGTTTGCATGCAAATTCTTGAATCTTTCCACCTTAACACTATGGTCACCTCATATTACTTACAATTTGTGACCAATGGCATAAGTAAAAAATAGGTCACTCAATTTATTCTTGTTGTTGTGTGGAGGCAAACTTATATCGACTACTAAATAACTTAACATAATTTCGTTTTTGTAGAGGAGACTTTGAAAAATCATAAAACACCTTTAAAGAACTAAAGATAGGAAATTCAATTGAAAAAGGGTTGGAAAAAACAACATTACAATGTGATCAAGTGTTGAAACCCCAAAACTTGTACCCCAAAACCCTAAAACCCTTAAACCCTAAAACCTCAATTCAAGTTGGGCAACCTATTATTGAAAAACAATTTGTGTTTGCCACCCCTTTTGGGAATCCCACATTGAATTTTTGTGTTTGGTCATGAGTTTTTGGGACTTTATGGATACATCAAAATGGGCATCATGAGGAGACAAAAAGAATACCAATATGGTATGAAAGAAGGGTTTGATTGGGTATGATTTTAAGGGTAATTCTAGTAAGTTTTGGATTTTGATTATATTTTACAATGTTGGTTGGCATTTTTTCACACCATACTTGTGTCTTGAGGATAAGAAATAGATTTGAAAAACCAAAATGTTTGTTAGCCATGCCAACTAGTCTTTAATTGTATATCCAATCTTTTATTTACATTTTTTATATTGATCAAACTTCATATGTATATTGCAATTTGTAAAAGTAATGTTTATTGTGTTGTTGAATGCACCATATTATTGAATGCAAAATTAGTTATATTCAATAGGTTGAATCATTTGTTTTGATGATAATTAGGTGAACACCACAAATATTATTTTGGTGTTTGATACAATTTCATGTTTGTTAATCCATTTATAAGTGAAAGGTTGAAGACAATTGGAACTTCATCCTCAGTAATATAATTATTTGAAAAGTACTTGAAATTAGACTATTAGGCCCCAATTTAGTCAAAATTAGGAAATAAATGAAAAGTCAAAATGGAACAATACACAAGAAAAAAAGGAAAAAAAACTAATTTTCTCACCTAAATTGGTCCTAAAAAGAGTTTCAACCCAACTTTTGGATTTCCTTTACTAATTATGCCTTGAAACATTCTTCATTAAATCAATCCTTATCGAAATAAGGTCTTGCAAATATTTTAAATTGATACCTCTTTCCATGAAACACCACCCAATTTCATTCAAATTATGGATACACTCAAATTGGGGATGAAACAAGGATCAAGGGATCAAATTAGAACCCAATTTGCAAAGACATGGTGACATTATGGATATTTTTATTAATTTTAACAAACAATTTTTTAAAACATGAATTTGCAAATTGAGATAATCAATTTAAATAAAATCATCAAGTAGACAATAATGTTTTAAAAATATATATATTGAAAGTGCCTTCATTGTTAGTGTTAGGACCTCTAATGGTAGTCCTAACACTTAACTAATTGTTAAAAAAATGCCACATGGCATCTATATAGTCTTCACCTTAAATCAATGCTAGTTAGCACCAATGGTGTAGTGTTAAGGTTTCATACCTAAAAAATCAAAAGTTGATTGGCTTTAACAATCATGATTCACACATGAAATCAAGTGTTAATCAAGAAATTTTCATAGTTTCAATCAAGTTAAGGTGATATTGCTTAATCCAACTTAGGTTTAAAAGTTGGGGATGTTTATTCAAGGTCTTTATTACTAATTCTACTTCCTAACCTTTATTTTGATGACAAGGAACATGCCATCTTTTTATTTTATTTTAATGTCATTTATTTATACAAAAAAAAACTTGGTTTTGTCATGATTAACTCATTTGGCGAATCATATTTTTTCATAGGTATAAGCATTTGATTAATTTGTGGAAGAATCGGTTTCTCAAAGTCGTTTAAATTCTAGAATTGGGTTTCATTCTTTTCATCATTCAAAGACATCACAATCTCAACCTATAATTCACATTTTAAGTTCAATGAAGCTTAGAGGAGCTTAGGGTTTAAAAAATTTGAAAATTAATTCCTTACTATTAGAAGTGTGTAATTAAAAAGATTTCATAAAGAACATTAAGGGGGAGGGGGTACCAAACAATGAGTTAAAGGACCCTTTTGAAGGGTGCAATGAAACACGATATTTTTAATTCAAAATCTGAAAGTTGTGAACATTTGGTGGTCATTTGCCACTAGTCTACCCATTTAACACTAAATGTGATTGATGCATATGGAATTTGTGTAACCAAAAAGAAGTTGATGACTTTATCATTTACATCAAAAGATCTATATGAATTTTAAAACAACAAACCCACAAACTCTGGTGTTCTTCCTATGTCTATCATGACTCAATGACCCTAAAGCTTCAAAACTTTCTCTTAGTGCATGAAGTTTTTATTGAATCAATTTGCAAAATGCCACAAACATAAATTTGTCTAAAATTAACATCTAGTTGTCCTTCCTATTCTTGCTAATTAACCTAATTTGACTTGAATTAATGTAATGTTAAGATCAAAGCACTCTTTGTTCATTTGATCCATCAAACTATTAAAAACCCACCCTTCTACAATGCAATGCATGGTTTCGGATTCTGCATGGTAGCATATAAAATGTTTACATTCCTGCCTTGCTATCAAGAATGCATATTGCTTAACCCGATCAACTAAGATATGAAGTTTGTTAAAGCATATTATAGATTTTGTGGTGATAGACTTGGTATTAGGTTTTTTTTTGCAAATTTGGCTAAAGTCTTGTTTTAACTTGTCAATTTGCCCTAGTTCTAGAATACCTTGAAAAATTGAAGATTTTTCAAGTTTTCAAGTTCAACATGATTTTTGCCTACGAAATTATGGTTTCCAACAGGTTCTATAGTTGTTTACATGCACTACCACCTATAGGTTGGATCTCTTGGAATCTTTCATCACTTTTCAACTTCAAGCCTTCATATAAAACCTTGAGCACAACATTTGCTATGACTCTCACCAACAAGTACAGGTGCAATGAAAGAAAAACAACAATAGTCAAAGAGAACATTAAAGAGAACACCCCATCTATGATGCAAAAAGAATTGCATAAACATAGTTTATCTTTCGGCCCTTAAATCCCCCAACATGAACATCCATTGTGCCTTTTGAGGTAGCTCCACCTTAGTTGCAATTCCATCCTCCTCCATTTGAAGTCCCATCGAAATAAGCTTTGGATTACACATAAACAACAAAACACTCCTACTTTCCCTATCTTGCCCTTATTGTAGTCACTTCAGTGATGGACAATTTTGGAAAAAAAAACTTTTCAACAACTTTCACCATTCCAAAGAATAACTATACAATGACAAAGAGCAAACCTTAAATCCTAACCATGTCCACACAACAAGAAAAACAGAAATTACCCCACATTGGGTCACATTTGAACTATTTCAATGAATGCAACAATACAAATGGTGTGTGGCCAAACAATTGAAGTGAACTAGCACCCACATGCACACTTGTAGCAAAAAAAGAGGGCCATGTAATATGACAACACTAAGAAATTATAACTACAAACAATATTTTGATAGTGCAGAGTTGATGATAATTTCACAACACAAATGTATTAGAGATATGATGTTCCATTCCTACATCTGTCTTCCCTATCATCATCAAATAAAAACAACAGTAGAACTGATCTAACAATACAACTCCAACAACACATAAGTTCAAGTGATCTAGTGGATTAAATAATTCCAAACCTCTCAACATTTGCTATCATGGTCTTCTACCGTGCATCCAACAACGACTTTGATCTAAAACCATCTTTTGATTCCCGGACCATATATCCCGACAAAGCCAATAGGAAGCTTCGACACACATTGAAACCCTCAAGCATCACTAATCCTCTTTGAATTTCCACCCACAATGTGTAATCCTGTACTTCGAAGTTCCCACTATGATGGTCTCTCACTGTTTAGGAATTCCCTTTTCCCCAATGACTAACCCATCACATCCCCCACCCTTTTTATGCCTGGTATGCCACATAGAGACCAACAATTGACTTGTCCCATAGTGTTGTTCATCATTTCCACCAGACACACTCTGCTTTATTATGTTGTATCTCCTACATTTGTTGCCCTGACATTTTAATGTGCAGCAGAAGAGTTCAGGATTCCAGAGCAGCACACACATTTGAACATGACATGGCTATTTAGTACACATTGCATCTATCAACTCAGAAACGTTAGAATCATACCACAACCAAAAACTACAGCAAACAAATGCAGGTGCTTAATTTATGCAAAGTAGCTCCTTACACAAGGCCAATCTAAATATTTGTCAAATACACTTACACAGCCCCATATAAATGTTTTTGGAGGTGTAAATGTATATACTAGAGTTATAATTAGAGTCACTCTGTCTTTTGGCCTCTTTTCACCCCTCTTCCAGTGGTATCTATAAAATAAAGAAATTCTACTAAATCTAGGTATGAAATGCTGAAACTCAGCATTTAATGCACAAGGTTCAAGAGTAATTTAGAGGTAGGAGTAGTGAAAATATATGTAGCCTAGTAGCAATGGAGGGGCTAAGGAGAAAGGAAAGATAGGATGAAACTCAATTTACCACAAAAAATGATGGTTTTCTGAGTTTCACCCAAATCCCCCTCCCCTCCCCTGAGTTTTTGTAAGTTTTTTAAAAAAAAATCTCACCCTGTTCAGGGTTCTAGGGCTGTGTTTTTCTTATTTTACAGATAATTTCACTATATACCATTAATGACCACACCTTCTTGCAAATCCATATTAATTAGTTATGAGGGCATGTTTTGATGATTTTGCTTTGCAATGGGCCATATGGTTGTCTATCACCAAAAACATGATGAATCATGATCCTTCTTCCCCAAGTAAAAATCACATTTTTTACATTTTTTTTTTTGCATGTACACTGTTTTACACGACCATATAAAATCATGTAAATGTAATTATTTTTCACTTACACTATTATATATGGCTGCATAAAATCATATAAATATATATATATTTTTTACACTTACACAAAGTCCCAAACCATTTACACACACAACATGGGTCTCAACCTGATCCTGGATCCAGAGAGGGAAGTCTCTCAAAACTCATTTTGCTAAACAGGCTGTGGCCTGCAAGTTTATCCTCAGTGAGCCTCTTTCATCTTTAGGTTTGGCTCCTTACAACTTTAGTACTCTTCAGTGTTCCTGCTTCTCTCACCACTTTTGGTTTTTCGTTTATATGGCAACGAACATAGTTAGATACATGGTTAGATAGGGAACTGGAACCCAACAGAAAACTGTTTCCTGACCCCTTACCGTCCATCCTTCATGCTGCGCTGCTGGGTGCTTAGGTCACTCTTGGCTTCTTGAAACATCTTGCATTTTTTTTTGCTTTCTCCCATGATACTCATTCAGTACCTGCCAAGAATAATGAAATTAAAATACAATAAAATTAGAGCAAGTGTGTACACTTGATAAAGCCCTTGCCCACGAGCTTTATTGAAATCAGGCTTCCATTCAGCTCCACATGGACCCCTATTCCAGTAGAACCCATGGCCTTGGGCTTCACCCTACACATAATATATATAACCCTGGTAGTTTGTAGCAGTTGTCATTCATTTAAGTTCAATTCAGAAAATAAACCAGCAGCACAGATGAGCACACCATCTGCTGGATTCTTGTTATGAGATATCACTCAGTTGTGGATGAACCTCATTGAGTTAACATCTGGTTTCACTTCGATAACCCATTCTGTAAGAAGCAGGTCCTATATATGTATACCTATATACCTAGGAAAATAGGTGACTACTAATAAGTATATTGTTCATACATAGGTAAGGGCTGTTTTTATTACCTGCCTACTAGTGACCTACTTGCAGGATGCTAGGAGGTTGGCAGTAAAAACAGCAACTAAGGTAACCAGCATGGTTGGCTAGGGAAATGCAACCCAACAGAAAATCCTTTTTTGAACATTTATCATCCATCCTTTGTAGTGTGCTATGGTGCTGGTTTAGTGTAGGGTAAGGCATGATGTGGAGGGCCTTACCATATCTGAAGACCTGACTGGAATTTTTTTGTTGAACTTATTATCCATTTTTCTTGTCCAGGGATCTCAAGTGCATTCAGGGTTGGTATGCTATGCCGACCCTCCCTAATAAATCTGTAACAGGATTTTGTTTTTCCAGTTTTTGTGATGTAGCCAAACCAGTGATCATCCACATGAACATTTAGGTGAACTTGGCTATACAACAGATTTGAAATTTTAAAAAATAATAATAATAACATTTTTGTATTTTGGCTTAGCTGCTGGCAAAATTTTAATTCATTTTTTTGGTAAATCTGGCCAAGTAGGGCCATTTTTCTTACAAAAATCCTTTGTATGTGTGGAAATCATATTCTTCAGGTTGAGAAAAAACCCTGATCTGTGTGACCTGAAATTTCTGGACTTGAGCTTTTAGCAATCAACTAGTGTGGCCTGTGCTGCTGAGCAGTTCTGTGTGAAATCCAATTTCTGCCAAAAACTGATATTTGATTTTGATTGAATCTCCAATCACAAGAACTACTGAAAGGGTGACGACAGTGAACCAGCACCCACTAGCCCACTGTGAAGGATGAATGGTAAGTGGTCAGGAAACAGTTTTCTGTTGGGTTTCAGTTCCCTAGCTAACCATGGTAGTTAGCTCAGTTCCTCTCTTTTCTACCTACCTACTAACAACCCACAAGTAGGTAAGTAGGTAGCAGGTTGTTAGTAGGTAGGTAATAAAAACAACCCTAAACCCTAAACTATCTATTTACGTAGTTGTTACCTATTTTCCTACAGAATTGGTTATCAAGGTGAAACCCAAAATTAACTCAGTTGAGGTTCATCCACAACTCAGTAATGACAGGCATCCAGTGGATGGTGCGCTGGTGGTTGCTGGTTCAGTGTGGCCTACTGAAAATATCACTCTTACACCACCTTGGTGCATCCCTACTGATCCAGGGCTTTCCAGCAGTTCCAAGAACACACACAAGGCAAGAGGATCCAACGCTTTTTAGAACTACAAAGAACCGAGCCAGGGTCCTCATGGTTTGGGAGATCTCAATGTGACAAAACAAAATAATTTTGAGTATTTATTTGTTCTTATTCAAAATTCACTAAAAAAAAAATTCAGAAATCAGTTTTTCTGGAGAAATTGGATTTCAGACAAATGTATTCACTTTGTGAAACTAGATTACAATATATGCTCATTGGCACAGGCCACACCATTCGGTCATAGAGCCTTCTCCCAAGTTTGATATGTAGCAACATGAGGGTGCAATTTTGATTTCATGTGGTTGAAGGAGGGAAAGATGATCACATACTTCAGGTAGCAATTTGGATCTCATCTTGCGGAATGAGAGAAAGTTAAATACATCCTCTAATTTCCTTTTTGGTAAGACTTCAGTTAGTACTGTGTTCTCTTCAAAGGAAAATTTAAAACATTTTGATTATTGATTCACTTCCATGACATGAACTGACCTGGTAGATAATCAAGTTTTATAGTATTCTTTTGGTGTCTTTGAATGGTTTGTTGCCCTTTCAAACTCCAAGTCCTTCACACATATAAAACAAAAACCAAAAGTGGTGAGAGAAACAGGGACACTGAAGAGTACTAAGGTTGTAGGGAGCCAAACCTAAGGATGAAAGAGGCTCACTGAGGATCAACTTGCCAGCCACAGCCTGTTTAGCAAAATGGGTTTTGAGAGGCTTCCCTCTCTGGATAGAGGATCAGGTTGAGACCCCTGTTGTGTGTGTAAAATGGTTTGGGACTTTGTGTAAGTGTAAAAATATATATATTTTTATATGATTTTATGCAGCCATATATAATAGTGTAAGTGTAAAATAGATACATTTATATGACTTTATATGATCATGTAAAACAATGTACATGCAAAAAGAAATGTAAAAAATGTGAATTTTTACTTGGGGGGAAGGGGGATCATGATTCATCATGTTTTCGGTGAGAGGCTTATGGCCCATTGCAAAACAAAATCATCAAAACATGCACTTATAACTAATTAATTTGGATTTGCAAGAAGGTGTGGTCATTAACAGTATATAGTGAAATTATCTGTAAAATAAGAAAACACAGCCTTAGAAACCTGAGTTTGGTCATAAACAGGGTGAGATTTTTTTTTAAACTTACAAAAACTCAGAGGGGGGGGGGTTTGGGTGAAACTCAAAAAACCATCAATTTTTGTGGAAAATTGAGTTTCATCCTATCTTTCCTTTCTCCTTAGCGCCTCCATTGCTACTAGGCTACATATATTTTCACTACTCCTACCTAATAAATTACTCTTGAACCTTGTGCATTAAATGCTGAGTTTTAGCATTTCATACCTAGATTTAGTAGAATTTCTTTATTTTACAGATACCACTGAACGAGGGGTTTGGGGGGTGAAAAGAGGCCAAAAGACAGAGTGACTCTAATTCTAACTCTAGTATATACATTTGCACCTCCAAAAACATGTATATGGGGCTGTGTAAGTGTATTTGACAAATATCTAGATTGGCCTTATGTAAGTGTAAAATATATATATATACACACCGTAGTAAGTGTAAAAAGTTTGAACATGTAAGTGTAAATCATGGGATTTACATGCCGTATATATGGCTATGAACATTTTACATGCACAACATTGGTTGAGACATTTCAAGTTCTCTTTGAATAACACTATTGCAATCACTGTTTGTTGGTTGATTATTGAGAAAAATAGTTGATTACTGTAGTACCTGAATGATTTTTGCAACAAATTGTTGAATAATTAACTAAATTTTAATTTTTAACTTCGGCACTTGGTTTTTTGATTCTGAAATTTTTGGTAGGTAATGGTTATATAAAATAATAAACATTTTTTTTTCAAGGTTATGGACAATCTAATGTGTCTAGACTATCTCAATTTTGAGTTTTTGTGCTTGAAAGTCTATGATTCAAACTTGACAATTGAACTTTTGATTTATTAAAATTTTGGCACTAATAATAAATAAAATTTCAAAAATTTGGATGAGTTTGTTTTGACTGTTTTGGGATAAACCCACATCAAACCCAATGTTGAGGTGGGGTTTTTTCTTTCCTTCATTTGCCCACCCTTCCCTTAGATTTCGAAAATCCCTCTCCGACCCCACCTTTTTTTCCCCTCCTCTTGTTTATTCTTCTCTTCTTTTGTTCATTCTTTGTTCCTTTTCTTTTCCACCATCATCTTCTTCTCTTTCATTGTCATTATTGTAGCTTTTTTTTTTTTCTTTTTTTAAAAAAAAATCCTTCTTTTTTTTTTTTTTTTTTTTTTTTTTTTTTTTTTTTTTTTTTTTTTTTTTTTTTT
>Ga0209208_10000338_pt1 | contig 58224 bp, 34 predicted proteins | sample S1TSphfallax_3_FD_187694 | JGI IMG/M metagenome (GOLD analysis project Ga0209208, IMG submission 187694) | Host-associated microbial communities from peat moss isolated from Minnesota, USA - S1T2_Fd - Sphagnum fallax MG (SPAdes) (version 2) | ecosystem: Host-associated > Plants > Peat moss >... | reverse complement strand
AAACTAGTTTGGTCCCCTGTTTTTTTTTCTTTTTCTTGTGGACTATTTTCCTATTGACTTCTCCATTTAGTTGAATTGAGAAGAATATAGGGCCACAATAACTTCTTCTTTTGTGGCCCCCCCCCCACCCCCAGTTGGGGAAAAACTGGGGCCCAATATCCCCAGTTTGGGGTACTTTATGGAAAACTCTAATGGCTGGTGAAAATTTATCCGGGGGTAAGGTAGATATGAGGAAGGAAGGAATTGCCCCATTCATGTTCTAAAGGGTACACAAGGCCACCCCGCACAAGCTTCTCCCAGGCAACTGTGATTGAGCTTGAGTTAACCCTACTCAAGGTCAGGTTAGGCGGGGGTGTATTCGGACCATGCATGTTCCAATTGGTACACAAGGCCACCACCACAAACAAACTTCTTCTCCTACACAACCATAATTGAGCTTGAGTTACCTACTCGAGGTTTGGCAAGGTATTGGGATAGGTCACTTGGGTGGGCATGGTCATTTACAAGGTAGGATTGGTACAAGTAGAATGTAGGATGAATGTAGGATGATTGGATGTATTTCCAATTGTGTGTGCTCTAACTTGCAAAAAATTTCATTCGTCTTTGTAACAACCCTAAGGCTCCAAGCAATTGAGTCATATTCAGTGTGCCTCTTACAAAGGATTTTTTTTTTTTTTTTTTTAAGTGTCAAAAGTTGCTGAATTTTGAGGGAATGGGAAATTCTGAAGTTGCCATATTTAGACATAGCTTTGCCAAAATATAGCAGGATTCTTTTTTTAAAAATTTACCTTCCTCTTTGATCTATAGCCAAATTAAAAACTGAAGTTAAAAAAAAACCCTGGTCTACATCATTAATTTGTTTTAGTGGCAAAAAAATTGCTCTTTTGTGAGAATGAAATTGGGAAAATTCTGGAAATATATATATATATTTTTAGTGTAAATTTGACTAATTTTTCATTTTTGGGATTAAATTTCGCCAAAATTTACAATATGTTTTTTTAAAATTTAAAAAAAAAACCTTGTTCTGTATACAAGGGTTATAGAATTACCTAGTGTAAACATTAGGTCACAAATGTACAGGGTCTGTGGAATGGACTTGTGCTTAGGAATGAAAAAATGTGTATGTGGCCAATGAGATTGTTCAAATTTGTGCTTCAAATTGTTTTGAAGAGTCGCCTTAGTGAGCTACCTAGTACTTAAATGTTGCCTATCTTTTTGTTGTATGTGACCCATGCAAAAGAATTGTGAACATTTTATGTCCCTAATTCAATGATTTTTTTGAAAAGAAAAACCTATTCATGGTTTAAAATTTAGAGCCAGAGATCTTAATTGAAATACTGTAGTACATTGGTAGCTTCCACACTAATTAAATTATTATGAAAAACTAGTTTTTATCAAATTCAAAAGAAAATCTGGGGAAGAAAGTTTAAAGAATCTTTTAAGATATTCTGGAATATGTATATTTTTCAACATCAAACCTTCAATACCAGAACTGGAGTTTATTAAAAAATAAATTCAAATAATTGCCCAACACTAGTTGGGCTTAGGACACATGTGTCGGTTAAATGGCCTAGACTTTTCCTTATTTAATAGATTAGAGTGATCATCAATGGAGCTTTCAGTTGAGAGAGTTTAGTTTCATGCTTGAGAAAACCCATTTACTTGAGCATTACTCAATTATATTCAAAAGATAAGTATTGATTTTTAAAGAGTTAATGTTTGTTTAAAATATTTTTTCAAACACAGTTACAAAATGTGGGTGCAGTTCACTAGTCTTTGTTCAGTTACAAAATGTGGGTGCAGTTCATTAGTCCTTGTTTAATGTATCGATGAATTCACTAGTTACAAAATGTGGGTGCAGTTCACTAGGCCTTTGTCCAGTGTACAGATGAATTCACAGTTCATTGAGACTAGTAAATTCACTCAAAATCCAGTGAAAGCACTTGACATTTAAAAATACATTTTGTTATAATAAAAAATTAATGATTGTTCTCTCCAAGCTCTCCATTCCACTCGACCCCCTTTTCAATTTTTTTTTTTTTTTTTTCCACATTTGGGAAATGTGAAAATTTGACATTAAAAGAGGCTGCTGCTGCTTCTTACACAGAATCAAATTTTCACAAATTTTTGGGGTCAATTTGTCAGGACATTGAAGTGCCCCAGCAACAGCTTCGGAGCAAGCAAACATGGCTCAGGTACTTACATGCAAGCTGCTTGCTTGCTTGCATGCAGAGGCCATCAGCAACCAAATCACAAGGCAATCAGTTGTTGACTATTGGGTGACCCTTATCTCATGCACAAATCAATAAATTTAGTTAGATCTGCCCCACCCTTATCTCATGCACAAATCAATAAATTTAGTTAGATCTGCCCCACCCTTATCTCATGCACAAATCAATAAATTTAGTTTAGATCTGCCCCAAGTGGGTTTGCACTTGTGAAGTAGGCAAATAGAGTGAGGGACAAAAAAAATCATATTCTCTTATACTCCTCTGACTCCTAAGCTTCATGACAAAGTCCTATTTTGTATGGGCTTTTCTGGATAGCTTTAGAGTTATCTGTAAAGTCACCCTGTCTTTGGCCCTCTAAACCCTGTTTCATCCCCAATTTCAGTGGTATTAGGTACTGAACTGAAATTGGGCACTGTTTCATTAAACCAGTTTTCAATTCAAAAAGATCTGCCAAGTTGATTTTGTGAAAGAAGAACATATGAGCCAGCAGTTAAGGCATAAGTAAGGCAAATCCAAAACTGGGGTTGAAATTTCTCCCTTGAGGATCAATTCAGGTAAGAAAATTAGTTTGGTCCCCTGTTTTTTTGGGGGTTCCCTTCCTCTCTACTGCTTTCATCCTAAATTATGATTTCATCCCCAGTTTTGGTGAAACTGGGGCCCACTACCCCTCCCCAGTTTCAGGTACTTTATGGATAACTCAACAATATTTCATTGGTTTTAAAGAGCCAATTGTGCACATCCCCTACAAGAAACAAACAAATTGCTAAGGTCATATTATGACCATCATACTGGAGCAATGGAGCAATGGATTCCATCATTCTCAAGTAACCATCCTTGAAGTGGGTCGCTGAACAACAACGAATACCCACTTCACCTGCACTTATTCAAAAGGGTTGTCGTCGCCTTGCGCCTGATTTGAGTTGGGTGTACCTGCCCATAATTGTCCACTGGTGGCAACATGAGTACATTCTGATGGTGGTTGGAGGTGTGTGCAAATGGCTATGGATGTCATTGTGGTTGTCGTCATCTAGAATGCACATTGTTGTGAGGAGATCAATGCCAGTGATTGCTGGTGAATCCAGCTCTGCTTGGAGCTTGGCTTGGTATGTTGTTGTTGATAATACTCACAGATAAAAATTCTTGTTCCTGTCTCTTTAACCATGTAAATTTATTTTTTTTCTAAAATTGGGAAGAAAATTTCACACTTTTGTTTGGGTGTTTTAAACCTTTCTGAGACAAAATTTTATGAGGCATAAAACTTATATAAAAAGTTAGATATCCGTGGTAAAGTCGCTTTGTCTTGAACCCTTGAATCAATCCCTGTTTCATCCCCAATTTGAATGTAACCGATCATAAAAGTGAGTGAAATTCAGTACCATTTAATGAAACTGGGTATGAGTTCACAAGTTTTTTATTGCAAGACTTTGTTTCGACAGACTTGAATCACCTAATGAAAAAATATGACCAGCAGCAGCAGTGAAGGTGCAAAGGAAGGGCAAATTCAAAACTGGTGGTGGGGGTGAAAAGTGGGGATCGAATTGAGGTGAGAAAATCGGTTTGGTGTTCGGTCCCTCTTTTGGGTTCCCTCTTTCCTCCCTGTTGTTGTACTGTTTTCATCCTGACTTTGATGGCTTGGTCCCCAGTTGGGCTCAAACTGGGGACCAGTACGCCCAGTTTGGAATACTTGACATATAACTCTATAATCTAACCTAACCTAACCTAACCTAACCTGGGTAATAAATCAACGGTTAGTCATTAGGTATGTATTATATAAACTGGCCTTTGACAGAACCTTTGAGGAGATGCACGTTAAAATAAAGCACATCTAGAAAGAAGTCATGACATGACTTTCATCCTGAGTTCTGGCAAAAATTCATCAACTGGCAATATTTTTTTAATGGCAAAACAGAAGTGTCTATTGGGTTTTTTCTAGTTGCCAAATTTTGATACTTTTTTTAAAAATAAAATTATATATATATAAATCCACAATTTGTTTTATTAAAGTTTCAGTTGGTAGAAAAAATATAAAAGGATGTTTAAATAATTAATTTAAAAATAAATAAATGTACTGGTCCTGACTCCTGACTCCTGGGTAGGTATGTGGGAAAGGCTCTGTGATGCCCAATTTATGAAGAGTCCCCCTGAGAAATTGGGGTTATTATAACTCCAAACCCTAGTTCCCTACAGCAACTGTAAATGTGCAATCCAATATGGATTGTATGTTGTGCTGCCATGGCAAGTTCAGCATTTCAGTGTCAGACAATAATTATTATATGTTGGAAATTTTCATGTCCAAAATGGGATATTCCAAAATATTCTAAAAAATTCTCTATTTTCCTTCACAAATTTTATTTTTTCTTAGATTTTTTTTTGAAAATTCTAACATTTCTGAAATTAATATAATTAGTGTGGAAGCAGCCAGGATAGGTACTATGTGTATACTGAACTCTCTCTCTCTCTCTCTCTCTCTCTCTCTATGTGCTCATGCAAGTAAGTTAACTAGGCCCAAGGGTGACCAGCCAACAGCTGGCTAATGAGTAATTAAGAGAGTGCACTTAGAGTCAAAACCTGACAAACACCATCCTTAATTACAGGGTTTAGGGTTTAGCGAATAAACACTAACTGGGTGAACTGTAAAAGATCCTTCCCAATCTCCCAAAAATTTAGGGTTTTCATTTTTTGGGTTCACCTAGTTAGGATCCCATAGCCAAATTTCAAGCAATTTTTACCACTAGGTTTGCAAGGTTCTAGGCAAAATTATGTGTGAGGGGGTGTGGCTGCAACCAAAGGCACCCAGCTTCCACTTTCCTCACCAATAGAGGAAGGAAATTTACACCAGAAGATTGAAGAGAATTAATTGACAGATCAACACCTTGCTCAAAGTGAACTCCCATGAGTTTTGTGAAATAATTTCAGCCCTAACTTTTTTTTCCCTTATGTTCAAGGTATGTCTAATGAGCACTAGGGAAAATGCATTCATTTATTTCCTATGAGATGACCAAATTGTTGTAGATCATAAATTATTTTGGTTACCCTTTTGCATGCTTACAAAATTTCATGTTGTTTCCACATGATTTTACCAATCATCAACCTTTCAAGGTTCAAAGATGAGTTTTGCCTTTTATATTTTGCTTCAATAACACCCACATTAGTTGCAATCTTTCAATTTGGCGATTAAACCCTAAACCCTAAGCAATTTGACCACCTTGTAATGGGTCACCTTTCAATTATTCCACCTTTTGGATGTATGTTATTGACTACCTACCATAAGTTTGGACTCCATGTTGCTTCACACTATTAATGACAATCGACTATGTTTTCAATAGTTTATCATTATTTTATGTCAATTTTACAGTATATATATATTTATCATGGACATGAAAAAACACATGTTTATTTTCCTTTTTCTATCCATGTTGGTGGGTAGGAAAAAAAGGTGAGATAGTTAAGCTTGAAAATGAGGTAGGTATGAATTGTTTTTGAAATTGTTCAAGGATGACCATATGATAAATTTCAAAAAATCACCCATATATATCACTTCCTCATCCCTTTTGTCACGGGAATTTGAATAGGTGCAAATTGCAAATTATGCACATCGAATAGGTTGTCTATTCCAATGTGTCATTTACAAAAACCTCAACATGGTAGTAGGAGTCAAAACATGTCATACAAAAATGCATCATTCTTAAAATACAATACTAAGCCCTTATGATGTTGACCCAAGCTTGAAGGATACTCATCCCAATACCATTCTAGTGAAAGATATGGATTTGATTTCATAGTTCTTCTAAAAAATCATAGGCATGTTATGAAAGGAAGATAAAAAATTATGTGATATATATGTTTTTTCATCATACCATAAGAGGTGCCACAACCTATCAAGAGATCAAATAAGATTCTAAGACAAACCTCTTCAAGGCTCTAAGAAATACTAATTTATAGAACACCCAATTGTGAAAAAACTCTTTAAGACATGCCACAACATAAAAATAGATTCTAAGACAAAACTCTTCAAGGATTTAAAGAAACACAACTTTCTAAAAAACTAAATTATGAAAAAAATAAAATGATATTAAATTAATTTCAAAAAATGAAAATCACTATAAATTCAATATTTTTTTCTTTGTTGTCTTGAAAACTATGAAATGACAAAGTGCACCACTTCATTCTGGATTTTCCAAAGGTACTAGAAGCAAATCAAGGAGGCCCACATGTTGGGAGATTATGGTGTGATTATGAAAAATGTTTTTATTCATTCGTTCCAAGCAAAATGTAATTTTATGTAAATAAACATAAATAAGTAAACTTGCTTAAGTGAATAACTTGTATACATTTGTGTGTTCATTGATTGTTTCAATTTTTTATGATGATTTCACAAATATGATGAACTTGATGAAACATTGTAAGGTCATTTTCTTTAAATCAATATCCCAAAGGAGAGGTAATTCCACATGTTAGGACAATAAGTTTTAAAGTTATACATAAATAGGTAAGGAATATTTATTGAGATTAATGAAAGGAAGTAATTATTTCTAAGTTAATCGCATTTCACAAAGCATGATGTCCACATGAACATACCCTACCAATTTATGCACTTGGTTCCATTTTCCTTTGTTCAATGCCCACAACTATATTTTGGAAGCATTTGTGAAAACAAGATTATCTATCATACCAATTGGATTTTGGTGTTGATGTTAACAAAGTGGCAAGAAGGTTTTTTGTTTTATTAATGTTGAATTAGTTTGATTCATTATATGAAAATAAGTTTATAAAGAATGATAATGACAAGTGAATGAAACAATACACCTGCAAGATTGTGACAAGAAAATATTATTGAAAACTATGTGCAACAACATACTAGATTCTAAAACAACAAAGATAACTCCCAACACTAGCACAAAACAAGCAATAGCAAGTGAATGGACATTATAACTTGGAAAGAAGAAACTTAGCAACCAACACAAATGGTACAATAAGAGTGAATGCTAGTTTAAAAGATTTGATGTTGCAGAAAACTTCCTTGACGCATGCACAAGAGAAGGTAACATCTTAAATCCAGTGATAGAAGGCCAACATGTGAAACCAAATGTAGGGGGACTATTTGAGTTGTTACAATTGTATTTTTTTTGGATTGTAGTTGAATTATAAAAGTAAAATTGTATTCAACATTGCCATTATCAATTTTTTAATTATCCATTTTTCAAAAGAATTTAACTATAATCATATTGAAAATTATGGATGAGCTCTAAAAGATGAATGGATTCATAATGGACTTTTGAAATGATGACACTAAATTTATTACATGTATAGAATAAAAAACGTGGTTTCAAAATATCTATCATAATGGTTTCAAAAAAAAAAAATCCATAAAACCACCAAGAATTGAAAAATTAAAATGTGAAATGCATTGAAACTTAAACACTACAGGAGATTATGATTTAATTTTTTTTAAATGCCATGATTTTCTTTTTTTTGCATTCTTTATCATTTCACATTGATATTTTCAAGTTGTCATATGAATTTTTTGACCAATCATATGTAGTGAAATGTATAAGGTGATCTATCAATATATTTATAAAAAACATAAGAGATAATTATAGGATTTATAGTTTGATGATTATTTTAATGATAATAAATTTAGCTAGTATAAGATGTGGACTTTTCAAATTGTCAAAAATGAAGCACCTAACCATGCTTTTACCCCCAATAACTATTTTAACAATGATGCCAATGGACAAAAGACCTATTTTCAACATTAACCTCTTAACGACAATCCAAAGTAGCCCACTTTGTTATGGATAATAAAATGTCAAATGAACAATTTCTATGCAACAAATAAGTAAATTCTATATTTTCATGGGAACACAAGGGTTAAGTCTTGCCACATATTTTGAAACATTTTTCTTACAATCTTTATGGTGCAATATACCATGAATGTACCCATGATCAATGGGATTGACTACAAGTGGATGGTGACATTTTCAACAATGTTATGTAAGACTTGGCAATTCAATGGTTTGATGTTTTTATCTTAGGGAATAATCACCATATGAAATGAACCAAGAACAACACTTGCCAACACTTTCAACATTAGATACACCAATTCTTGTCAAACATAATTTTGGAACCCACACAATTAAGGGCAACAAAATTCATGCATATACCAAATCGAAGGAAAGTATTTTCAAAATATGGAACTTAATAACACCCACATCTAATTAACATTTCTTTTTCAATGGATTATATTCACCAATATGTTTGTCAAGGAAACCTATTACCCCAATTGGTTGATTTGCCTAACACAATTGCTATGCAAAAGTATGGGATTAATCAATGTTTTGCCTTAACACTATACAACATTATTGGAACCACTTATACCCAATGCGCTAGCATCAATCATCAACCCGCCTAACATAACCATGTACCATTAAGATATTATGGTGGGATTCACTAACCCAATTCATTACAAGGTCTCCAAAATGTTGTCAAGCCTAACTTCATTCCCATGCCTCCATTAATGAAAATGGTATTGTGTACAATGTAGATGTATGTACATTTAGGGAAAAAATTATATTTCCATTTTCTATTGATGAATGGTTCATAATGGTTTGTAGTGCAAATTTATGCCTTCAAGAAAAGTTGTTTATCATTGTTAAATAATTCCTTTAATATTTTATGTATTTGGGATTAAAAACTTCATTAAATGACTATTGATTAGTGAAATGTTTTACCCATGTTCACAACTTGAGTTACATTCGTAATCATATATGCCCATGCATGCCACATGTTACACGTTGTAACAAAGATAGGGGGCATTCCATGTTTGGGTGTCATTAAAGTGATATTTTAACTAAAATGGCATGAGGGTAAGAACTGTGTTTGAAGACTTGTTTTTGTAGTAATGGAAGTAAAATTTATCAATTCATTATTAGAAGATCCTACATTTGTGACTTGTATACATAGGAGGAAGATGTTAAACATGGAAAGGTCCTTATTGCATGCAATACACATAATACACAAGCCCAAAATGTGCATAATAGGACACAAAGTCCATAATGGGCAACACCAAAATGTGTGTGAATGTCATCCATCTTTTTTGAAAAAATAATGGATTAAGGCAATGGTAGATAAGGAAAATTAGAAGCAAGTAATAATTTTGTATTGCCTACAATGAGGACCATTTCCTTATTTAACCTCTTTTCACACATGAAAGCCTACATGGGTAGGAAGTTATTTACTAACAAACAAGCTTTTGTTGGTTTAATTACAAATGTGCTAAAAAATAATGAAATAAACCAAAATTTGAATTGATAGTGAGAATTCATCTAAATTAACTCATGATAGTTTTTGTAATTTCTTATTTGCATTTATGTTCCATTTGATTCTTCTAAAAAAAGTTCATTAATTATTGATGAATTGCAAAGGGATGTACGTACAACACATCTATTTATTAAGGAAGGTAGTTTGTTTGTCCAGTTGAAATCCCCCCAACCATGGTGACCTTTACTTGTGCTTGGTATTGTTGGAAAGCCTTCAATGAATAGTGGTGCACCAAATGGTTTGGGAGTGTTTAAACCCAAGGTACAAATATAATTGAATATTGAACAATTTTTGTAAAGAAAATTCAAAATAATGAAAATTAAATATTTCAAGGAAATTGGGGCAAGTTCTTGGTAATCTTAGAAAGCCTTTGACAAGTGGGATTTCTTAGAGATTATTTTGTAACTTTTAAGCCTAAGATGTTGAATTTTGAATAATTTTGATTTTAGAAATTTAATTAAAATTTAAATGGTTTTTGCACAATTGGGTTCTATTCTTAGGGTTTTATTTACACTTGGAAAAATTATATAATATTTTTTACACTTGCATTAGCAAGTAAGGTGGGGGAGATGTTGAATTTTGAATCATTTTCATTGTTAGAAATTCATTTAGAATATAAATGTTTTTTTCACAATCGGGTTCTATTGTTAGGGTCCTATTTACACTTGGAACAATTATATAGCATTTTTCAGACTTGCATTAGTAACTCATGCTACTAAATATTTTAGGAAAATTGGGACAAACTCTTGATTCTATTGAAAAGCCCTCAAAGCCCTTGATGAGTGGGATTTCTTGGAGGTGATTTCATAATTAAACTTAAGATTGGGTAAATATTGGGTTGTAAGTAATTTTCATCATTAAAAATTATTCAAATTTTAAAATAGGTGTTTCATAATTGAGTTTTATTATGAAGGTCCTATTCACATTTATATCAATGACACATGTTACATTAGTCCTTTATTAGTGATGGCATTAAAACTGAAATTTAGCACCTTAAGGCTTTCATAAAAGATTGAAGCAAAAGATATACACATTTTTATAATTAATTAATTAACATGAAATAATGAATGATTTCAATTTCAATTTAATGCAACAAAAGGCTAACAAACTAAAACCTTTCATGCATGTTGTGTAATTAGCACAACCCCATGCCCACAAATTATATAAGTTTCAACTTGGATATAACAATTAAAAGGTTATAAATATGGTTGCAAGAACTATTTGACTTATAAGAATTTTGTTAATGAATATGAAAAAGCTCCTTGCTAGTAGAAGATGAGGTAATCAAATTGGTCACCCCACTTTAATCATGGTGAAAGGAAACCAAATCTTATAAAGAGGAAATGACACCTTGGAAATGATCATCCTTAGTAGGGAACTATTTTCAATCCTTCTAAAAACATTTTAAATTGAATGGCAAAACCAAAATTTGACACCACCACCATCATTGCAAGAAACAATTTGGGTTAGGAACTAATATCAAACCCTTTTTGTTAGCTTTAATTTAAGCTATTACTTACAATTTGCAAACTAGTATTCAATTTATAACCCTTGTATACAAAATAAATAACCATTAACTAATTAATAACCAATGTTTGAAATTGGTAATTATGATCTAAACTTGTATGGCTATTTGAACCTTAAAAATAGTTTAAATATAGATCTAGTTGTTATGTAAATTGAGACAATTATTGTGTTAACCTAATCAATAATTGTTTAAACATGGATGAGCCTAATTATTTGAAGTTGAAGATCCTCTAGTGACATTGACATTTCTTTGTTACTTAAGTCCTAACCCTTTTCAAAGTTTGCATAACTATTCAATGTTTGTTGTAAAGTTAACCTAATCCTATTTATATTTTTGAGAAAAACCATGTTACATATACAATTTCATAGATTTTTTATTTCATTAACTCCAACCCCTACTACCATTAATTTGAAAATATTTTACAAGTTACCACATTTAAGGGTAAAAAAAAATTGGTTAGCTTTTTAAACCAATAATGTCACAAGTGTTGTGTACACAATTATCTCTAACATAAAAGAAGACCCATGTTTGTTACACACCTTCTTCCCCTTTGAGGGAAAAGGTGTAGTTGTAGATGTATGGAGGATTAACTACAAACATCATGACCTCAAACACCATAATATTTATTATTCACATTCAACAAAGAAAACTGATGTACATGAGACAAATGCTACCTTTTTCTTAACATTCCATTTTCATGTGTTCAATATGAGCGACCATAGGTTCAAACACAACTTATAATGTTGCTTAACTACAAATGGTGGTGAAAACTCATATCAAAATCCTTTCTAAGAACTTTTATTATCATAAAAGAACTAGAAGATTTTTCCTTGAAATCCATTTGATTCCTTGTTGCTATGACAAGCTTACCAACTTTCACCATGTGCAAAGTTCATATTCTATAGCATTCCACCATCTAAAATGTATGCTTCAATATGAGCCTAGTATTGTAAGTGATGATGAATCACAACTTTATCATTCATTGTACTCTCCTATCTTGCTTAGACACTAACAATAGCACTTTGAAGTAGAACTAAACATGCAATTGTGTGAATGTAGCCATGAGTGTTGAGGGCACAACTTTTTCCATAGCTTGTGACCAGTGTTTTTCTTTTTGGCGATTTTATTTTTAAAAAATGAAAAAGACCATGAAAAAATTGTGATTTAGAATTTTCTCTCATCATTCTCTGAAATAAAAATAATTTTAAGTTCACCATGCAGACTTAAGCACTTCCTATGTCATCACTTGTAGCAGATTTAATGTTTTTTTTTGCTATAGCCCACCTACAATAGTCACCATTTAATGCAAATTAATGTTGGGGACCCTCACTAGTGGACTTACTTCAGGGATTCAAAAAAAAAACCCTCATTTGAAAAATGAATTGCCATGATTAGTTTTTACAAATTTTAATTTTGAAACTTGTTGATATTGCACATGCCTTCATTAAAGTGAAAAATGATTAAAATCCTTTTATATCCTGGCTACTTGGTTGAACAATGTGTAAAGACATGGCAAATTTTTAGATTTTATTTCGATTTTTGGCAAAAATGGTTGAATTATGAATTTTTAATGAATTACAAAAATCACCAAATGGTGAAAATTCACAACGAGAAAAAATGCTGCGAAGACCATTGGGAAAACTAACCTGATATGAAATTGAACAAGTTCAAAACTTGAATATTGAAATTTTAATGTAGTTTATTTATCAACATTTTGAATTGAATATCCAATTATAAAATAGTTTGTCTAGGCATTTAATTTGTATGCTGAGTTTTTGATGTTTGAAACAATACGTTTACACTAATCTTCTTTGGCTATTCTGCAAAAAAAAGCAAAAAATAGTCAAATTTACACTAGAAAAGAAAAAAGAAAAAATTCCAATTTTTGCCAATTTCTTTGGTAAAAAATTCAACAAAAGCTATACTTTTTGTATGGACCCTAAGTGATTCAAAAGATGACCTTATGGTGGTCCCACGAACTCACATATGGGCTCATGGAATTTACACTCATGCATGTTCACACACATATAAAAATGGTCTAGGGCAAGTTTACTTTATTTGTGCAAGGTTATAATGTGAGTTTGTATACAACACTATATATTAGTTGAGATAATTTCTTTTTTTTAAACGCATAATAAAAATGGTTTGGGAGCTAAGGGGTTTTATTTACACTAATGTGAAAAACTCAAATTCAAGTTGAGAAAATGGAATCTCAAACGAACTTAGAGTCCAAGAGTTTTTTTTAAGGCCACAACATTTTTTTTACAATCATCCTACTTAATTAATAAAAAAAAATGCATTATCATCACCTGCATCAAAATTCCTACCAGATGTCAAAACTTAATTTGCTACAAATCCTAATCCTGTTTAAATATATACTTGTCACTAATTAAAAACCCTCCTTTGGACCTCAAAAGTAAGGAGCTTAAATCTTAATTTCTTTTGATTGCTTTGTTAAAAAAACATTGGGTCAGGCTCTAGTTCCGCACTAGGGCCTCAAGGTAATGCAACAAAATAAAATAAGCAAGGAGACCCAATACACTACAAAAGAAGAAATGGGTTTTTCCCACACCATTAGGCCATGGCTGATGACACATATATGAGATAAACTTTGTGATTTCATTCATTAAAATGTAAAATGTGTTCTGTTTGTTGGTGGCACATATTAAAAAAAGGTCAAACTCACATATTAATGTGTAATATGTGCCACAATAAATATCGGATATTTTACATTGTAATGGATGAAACAACAAAATTGTGATCATTGACAAGATGAATTTCCCAAATTTGGCTACATACATATCAGAGAAGAAAGTAGAAAAAAAGTTGATAATCCTTCTTACTATGTATTTTGTGACTTGATGGAAATTTCTAAATATGGCAATTAAAAAATAAATCCTCAAAATCTGGTGACTATGGCAATTTTTTCTTTTTCTTTTTTTTTCCCCACAAAAATCCTTTGTATGAATTGCATGGCATTTTTTATTTTGATTTTTGGGGTCACCAATTTGTGATAATTTAAAACCCAAAAAGAAAATGTTGCCTCCAACCTACAAACCCAAAGATGGTATAATAAGTGCTCATAATCATTCACATTGTTTTTCGGTTTTACCAACTAATGTAGACCCTTGAACCCACTCCATATACTTGCCCTTATTTTTCTCTATGACATTAAGGGAAAGAACATATTATACTTTGTCAGATACATTGATTTTAGCTGCATGTCAATAGATGAGGAAGGCAAAGCTCAATGAGGTCATTTTAATTAATCCTCATATTGTTATTTTTGTGACTTGGGTACGGAGTTGGGTATTTTGATTTAACTACAAGATCTTCCTTGTTTCTTGCTATTTGAACATATAAAAGTTTGGGGATTGGTGCCCTTAGTAAATCCTTAACAAGTTGTCATTGATGTATTGTTGCTATGGAGGTATGCTTTTGAGTTGGTGAAGTTTAGAATGCTTAAATGTTGGTGATGTAGCTATCTACTCCAAAAAAAAAAGCCAGGCGGAGTTTTGGGGATTAGATTGTGGAAAGTCTGAGTAAGTCTTCTTCAAATGGTTTTTGACTATTGCCGTTCATATATTTTGAAAAGTTTTGGAGAAAACTTGTTAGGCTTTCATGTAATCATGTTCAAGTTGGGACCCAACATATATAGAAGGATGCTGAGATGGTTTCACTTTCATAACAAGTCCAAATGTCATGGATCCAAGCCAAATGCATCCCCTCCTTGTCCAGAGCTTTCCAAAGACGCCAAGAACACGATCTGAGGCATGCTGGTTCGGTGGATCTCATAACTGCAAAACAAAACAAACTACCTTCCTTCATAGATAGATGCTCTGCAAGGTTGAATGATTTTTTTTTTCCAACTGCAAAGAATCTCATCAAAATGTTCTACAATACATTGGAACACAGAGGTAAGTTTTGATCATCGTATGTAGTACATACATACATACATTCATACAACAAGTTTGGAGCTTTGTTGCTTTTCAATTGCCCGGCCACTCTCAACTCAAGACAGGACGCTTGTTTCAAAGCTGGCGGCTCTCTCATACATGAAGTGTGTATGTACAACACTCAGTTGTGGGGTGTGCAAGTAAAGCTGGGAGACTTTTGCGTAAGTATTGCCTGCAACCACCACCACCTCCAAACAACTCACATGCAAAGTTGTTTGGATTTGGACATGAAGGATTCCCACACAATTCTAGTGTCTGTCTGGCACACAGCATAATATTCATTTGTTTGTATTTTGTGTGTATTCTTTCTCTCTCTCTCTCTGTGTCTATGTGTCTCTCTGTGTGTGTCTCTCTGTGTGTGTCTCTCTCTGTGCATTCTACTTTTGGTGGATGTATTTTTGGGTTGTATGGTTTTTTGTTGCAAATGAGAGTCTCATAATCAGTGTTTTTTTTCTCAGCAATTTTTTTTTGTTTTCTTGATTTTGAAAAATGGATTTAATTCTAATTTTTCTAGTGTGAAACTAATTAATTTTGCTAATTTTTGGGGAAAATTAATCAATATTTGAATATTACAATTAAAAAATTAAAAAAAAAACACCACCACTAGTTATATTCAGCAATTTTCAGTGCATGTTTTTTTGTTAGAAAATGAGCCTCTCATGATCAGGGATTTTGTTTTTTCCTCATAGCACCAATTCAGATAAACATTGTAGAACATGCTGTGTTTGATAACCGTGTTATCAAATGGCCGTAGACTGAAATTGCTAGTCCTCTGTTACAGATGGGCTCACCAACTAGACTTCAATTTGCCCACAGATTATTGCAACAAAATTCTGGCATGCCAGTATTTGTGTGTTAGAATTTAATAGACCACAAGGTACCCACCAGTGTTGGCCAGTTATAGGATTTTCCCAGTTATCAATATGTATAGTATTTGGATATGCATAAATGCATATTCAAATTATGTGTCAGTTTTTATAACTGGCTTTATTCATAACCAATAGGTGTGCACTAGGTTTATATCCTTATCTTATTCATATCTGGATAAGACATTAACATATTATATCCTTATCATATTCATATTCAGTTTGGATATGGACCATCCTTTTAGGGTTAGGGTTTAGGTCAAATGATGCGACAATGCCATGATCAATTTTAAGGGATCAAGGTTTTGGACTAAGGATTGAAAGTTGAGGACAACAATAGTGATGTCATTGTTGAAGTTGCTTTAGTGGCATGAGAGCATTGACTGCAAAATGTAAAGAGTGAGCATTAATGTGTCTGTTTTTGAATTCCAACTTCAGCCATTTAATGTGTACTTGTATGTTTTGAGAAACTAAAAGTTTTGCTTTGAATTGTTGACAAGGAGCAGTGCTTTTTGGAGCTTTTGAGAACTCCAAGCACTTTTGAAAATTTCAAGCAACAGAAAGCTTCGAACATTCTCATTTTTGCAATCCAATTTAAGCAATCCAATGTGTATTTGTTGTATGTTTTGGGAGATTGAGAGTTTTTCTTTAACTTGCCAATGAGGAGCAACACATTCAAAAGCTTCTAAGAACTTTAAGTGACAAGAAATTTTGAACATTCTTGTTTTAGGTGCTTTCTGTGAGTTTTCTTGTGTTTATTGCCAAAGTTAGCTTGTTGTTCTTGGTTTTGCTTTTCAATCATTTAATTAGTTACAACTTCTTATGTTGGTTTTTATTTTATTTTATTTTATTTTATTTTTTTTATTTTATTTATTAATTTTTTTTTGTGTTTGTGCTCTACTCATTCGCAAATTTTTCAAGAGTTCCAAGCCTTTAGTGCTTGTTTTATTTCTTTATGTGTTTCCTTTTTGGTCATTTGCAAGTTTTTCAAGAGCATCAAACCTCCAATGTTTGTTTTCTTTCTTCCTTTGTTTACTCTTTGGTCGTTTGTAGGTTTTTCAAAAGCGTTGAGATAATTAGCTTATTACCTCCTAGTTTTTTTCTTCAATCACTTAGTGAATTGTAGCCTCATGTGCTTGTTTTTTTTTCTTATGTTTGTTCTTCGGTTATTTGTAGGTTTTTCACAAGCACCCAAATCTTTGGTGCTTGTTTTATTTTATTTTATGTTTGCTTTCTGGTCATTTGTAGGTCTCTTAAGCGTGTCGAAGTTAGCTTATTAACTCCCAGTTTTGTTCTTTGATCGTTCAATTAACTACCGAATTTCATCTAACTATTATAAGCACTCAATGTTGCAATTCATTTTTTCAACTAAAGGTAGTCAATGAAGAGTGGGTTTTTGTTTACACGTGCAATGTTTAATTGATTTGCAAATCTCCAAACCTGGTTTTTCCTTTCCTTTTTATAAAAACTTTCAACATTTTTTTTCTTTTTATTTGGTCAATCCTGGTTGTCATTTTTTTTTATTGTTAAAAAAAATCCATGGCAAAAGAGGACAAGGTTGTGGTTCTTGAAAACGTTGGTGGTGTTGATGAAAATAATCACAAGTTAAGTGGGAACCCAACAACCAGCTTGTTGGATGTTGAGAATGTCCACTTGTAATGTGACAACAACCTTGTAAAGACTAATGAACAACATTTTGTAACTATTGTAGTTCAAGCTCATAAATGGAAACCAGACAACAAAAATTCAATTTGTTCAGGGTCTTTTGTTAATAAATGACAATCCTCCCATTGATATTAAGAGCCCACAAGAAGTTAGTAACATTCCTAATTAAAGTTCTATTTTGCATAGAACATTAATCAAATATAATAAAATGAGTGGCATTACTCCCATGAAAACTCATGTTGATGTTGCCCATGTTTGTTTGCTTGCAAAAAAAAGTTAATTAAAACTAACTAATATTGTTGTAGCAAACCATTTTGAAATAAATGATAATCAACAACCTAGGAAGAAAAGGGCTACATTGCCTAGGTCTGCAATACAACATTTTTTGGTTCAACAAATCCTTATAAACATGGTGATGAAACACAACAATGATTTCTAGAAGATTTGGTCCTTTACATTTGCAAAGGATACAAACCTCTATCAACATGCAAAACCATCTAGCTACAGAGGTTAGTTTTTTGCCAATGTCTTTGTGTTAATTTTCCTTTTCATTCAAATATTTTGTAACATGTGTTGCATGAAATAATCCAAAAGATCATGAATTTGCATGTGTTGCCTAGTTTTAAAACTATAACCATAATTTCTACAAGATTTGATCTTGAATGTCTAAAGGTGGGGTAGATATTTTTGCATTATTGATTAATTATTTGGATGAAAGCTAGGTTCCATGACATGCTATTATGGGATTTGAAGTTCAAGAAACTAGTGATAGTGCCATGGCATTGCAACCCCAAGGTTTATTGGAAAAAATTGGACTAATCCACTATGCTTTTGTCTTTGTGAAAGATAAGGGTAGAAATTTGGGATCCATCATTATGACATTGCGATCTATTGTTGATTGCAAGCCTTTGAAGATTTTGCGGGTGCATGAAGGTATTTGTTTTGGGCATGCCATGTTTAAAGATTACTAATATGCAACAAATGATGATAAGGTTTTTGTGGGATTAACTTTGGTGAGTGTGAAAGATTTTCAAATTAGGTTGCATAGAATGATTCATGGACAAAGAAATCGGGGAAAGGGAGGCAAGAGTGGGAAAAGGCATGCATGGATAGTGGGTTACAACCTTAGAAGTTGAAAACTCCCATCAAAACAAGGTTTGCTAACAAGATAATCATGTTCGAAAAAACTTTGGAGTTCAAAGCAACAATTTTATTGTCTTATAATAAGCAAAAAAATTCAATTTGCAACAAGTCTCGAAGGCCCAAGTGTGGGCCATTGTTAAGGCTATCACTATGTGTTTAAATTTGGTTGTGTTTGCATGTATGCTAAATCAATGAAAAGGTGACTTATTAGTGTCTAATGCCTTAGTGATTGTAATCAATTTGATTTTGGCCATGTAATCTTAGCTAGATCCCTTTGCTAATGGGACTGAAACATGTGGCCAATTTGATGTTGAACAAAAACATGCGGTAGGGGGTGGTGAAGGTGATCAAACCTTTTTTCTAATTTTTGAAAGCATTTGATTCTTGGTAGGTTCAAGTATGTTGGCATTAATGTTGGATCCTCGTTACAAATCCTTGTAGATTATTGAGAATTATGTGGGATGTGGGAATGCAATCCACTTTACATTTGAATATGATATGAAAGAAGTCATCCCACTTCTAATGATAATTTTTGAAAGGTTAAACTTTTCTATCCAAGCATAGGTGGTTACTTGAGTTGATGGATTTCTTGTTGAAGAGGATGAAACCAACATGTTTGGTGTAGGGGCATCTATGGAAAGATATTCATGGGCATTGTTTATTGGGGAAATACTTTTATTTCAAAGGTTGGATATACCTCCACTTATGTGTGCAAATCCATTTGCTTTGGTGGAAGACCCATGAAGGTAAATTTCCAAATGTTGGCTTCCTTGCTAAACAAAATTTTGAGATTCCAGGGTTTCAAATTGAGATTGACAGAATGTTCAACCTAATTGGTGTTTTAACAACTTTGAAGCATTGCAACTTATACGTCCAAAATTTGGACAAATTATTATTATCATTAACAATTGGCCTAATGACCCACACCTGAATTACAAACCTAATGTGGACCTAAAAGATTATTCAAAGGTTGAAATTGGTTTAATCAAAGATAATTATGAGTTGATTGAAGAAGTTGAATACTTCAAGGAATTGAAAATTGATGAAGATTAGGTAATTCACCTAAACCTTAAACCAAAAATATATATTTTTCTATTATTCCTATCCAATTAACCAATTGACCTTTAGTTTCTATTTGATGTGGCAAGTTTGGTGATTTATGGACTAGTTTTTGAAGTTCAACAAATTGTTGGAGGTTTTTGGTTTCTCAAACTTTTATTTTGTGGGTTGGGGTGGTTTGTTGTTTGTGTGAATGTTGCTTTGTTTTTTTGCAAGCAATTTGTGTTGTAATGGGTAGAGTTTTGTAAAGACCCGGGGTTCAATTCCCCCACAAATTATTTTATGTTTTTCTTTTCTTTTTGTTTGCACATGAATTAACATAACCACTATACATATCTATAAGTTATTATGAATTTGAAAACTGGCAAATGCATATCCCAACAATGAAATTCATGAATGCATAACTTGTATTATAAAAACAAATTGGTGGTATATTTAGATGCATATCCTTATACTAAGAGGAATTTTTCATTTTGTCTTATTCATATCTTGTGGATAGGTCTAAAATCTTATAACCATACAACACTCGTACCGACCTTCATGGAGGCCTCGAGATATTATGCTAAGGAAAATTGAATGACAAGCATAGTTAGGAATGGAAATTTTACTTGGCCAATGAAATGATGGAGCATAGACTCAAGAGTTATGGGCCAAAATAGTTTTTGATTGGCTTGCATCATTAAAAAAAAAAAAAAAAAACTTTTGGGAGGTACTTCACAACTAATGAATAAAAACCATGATATATACCCATGTTCATGGAAGTGGGGGATTAATGTAACAACAAATAGCATGGGAATGGAATTATTGAATGATTTTGAACCTAACACATCCTTGTGATGACCCAAAATTGAAATTAGGTATTGTTATCATGTTGATAATCACATTGAAGCTTATTATTTTATGTATTAACTAAAATTGAGCATTTCATTGTTATAGCCAAGCCTTGCTTTGCTTGCCAAAATCAGCAAGTTATTCACATTTTTTGTCCCATAAGGTAGATGTGTTGAAAATCAAATGAGGGTCAATTATCATGTGGTAAGGTGATCCCATTTTTTATTTACTTTAATTCAAAAAAATCATCTTCATGGAAATGGAGAATACCATTTTAGCCAAATATTGGGGCAAATGCAACTAACATACATTTCAACATTCACAAATAATATTTGTGTAATTAAAAAAAAAATTACATGATGTTGTATTCAAATTTGCCATTATAGAAACAACAAAAAAACTATTGACTTTTGAGGTGATCATAAATAAGTTGATAACTTTTAATTTCCAATTGTGGTTATGTTGAATTAAATTTCCTCAAAACATGCATAATGAACTTTGGTTTTCAAAATGGCATAAACCTCACCCTTTAAACAATGTTGAAACAAATTTCCCAACTCTCTGCAAAACCATATACAATCATGTTTTTGGGTTGCCATTATGCTCTTTGAAATGCAAGAGGGTCCAAGCAAGGTAAAGTAGACATCTCACTACTCCTTGTCAAAATAAATTACATGTAATCATGAAATTGTTTTTATGTATTGAAAGTATAAATGTTTTTGTACAATAATTAACATAATGATAATCTTTCATTTTATATTTAAAATGTTGAAAACCCCCATCTTGAATTTTTAAAAAAAAATTTAAATATTTCTACTGCACAAAATGTCCGATCTTACAAAATGGGTTACATGTAGATGAAATATTGATTAAAAAAAATCAACTTTGTGAAACCCTAAAAAATACTTATTTATTATCAAGTTGTGGATATTATAATCTTGATGTAATATGATTGCATAAAACTTTTTTACATCACATTGTTTCATGTCAAATTTTCCATGTCACATCAAGATATATATTTTAGGTCCTAATTGAATGATGCATGGAATTCACTAATTTAAAAAAAAAAGATTTATGATTCCATTTATGATTGATTTTGTAATCATATTGGACATTATATGACTAAAGGGCCCTTAATCATGTCAAATGAATTGTTTAGGACAACAAGGCATTAAATGTTCAATATAACACTTTTCATCTTGTAATTATAAAGGAAAATTATCAAATTATATAGGATTTGAGTCATAAAGGATAAGTCATATATATTGTTGAAGTGTTATGACAATGAATGAGTAGAATATGACTGGCAAATAATGTACCATTTGACTAGTTGAATATTTATATAAACTAAAATCATTTTTTTGAATTTTTATAAAAATTAATTTAAAATAAGCAAGTAGGTAATAGGTTTAGGTAGGTTGAAAAATGTAGGCAAGGAGGTGGTAGTTTAACCTAACCTTCCTAATTTAAACTACCTTCTTATTTACCTACCTTAGCCCATAAGAATGCAAATAAGTCACAACTATTAGAAATTAAACTTCACAATGATAATTAGGAGTCTACATCATTGTATCTTTTGTCATGGATGTCCTATGGGTGAAAAAAATTATAAACTAATGATTTTGTTATTAACATATATAATATTATCATCCATTAATGACAAAAAAAACTCATTTATGACTATTTATTGTATGAATATAATCATTCATAAAGTCATTGAAGGCTAATAGTTATTTTTTTCTTGATTGCAAAAAACAAGATTCTCTTTAATGATCATTGAATTGAATATATTATATCAAAATTAAACATGAAAACTATTGAATTGAATTTGATTTTGAGCACATCAAGTGTTTATTTTAATGAAGGGGTAACATTGATAGATATCATCACATGATTAATGTCTTATTAATCTTCATAATGTTTAAATCCTATCTTAAGGTATTTTCCAAAAATTGTCAAATCTTGAACTTATGTTTCTTTTCTTCAACATGTTTATCTTTTCAATCTTGCCACAATTTTTGTTAGTATTGGCACAAATTTTTCTTATTCAAATAAACATTTATTGTTGGATTTTTACACAACTGACCTTGATATTTTGAACATTAAGTATTTAACCATACAACAAGTGTCAATTTTGCTTCCCAATCACACAATATTAAGCCAAAATCCTTCACTAGATAGAAGGAAAACCTCCCCATTGAATTTGGTAAAATGGTTCGATATTTAGTTTACTTGCAAATCAATTTAAGCATGGGGATCAACCAAAATTCCCAAAATAGGGGGCCTTATAAAGCATAATGCTTCCAAATTGAAGATGATCACAGTAATGATTTTTCTTGAAAATATCACCAAATGTTTTGTATCACAAAATTGAAAAAAAAACCTGATTCACAATGAGTAAAAAATCTCTCCATGTTCCTTAACTCATAGATGCAAGACAACATCATAATTTACAATAACACAAGGTCACAAAAATTGAGCTAGAACAACAAATTTATAATAATGCTTATACTACATGACAACTAACATATTATAACAAAAACATTGGTAGAAAAATCCAATTATGGGCTAGATTATAGGTAAAAGGCTATCAATTATGACACATAACCTACCATTATGAAAATTGAGATGCTCTTTCTTCATCAACAAGAAAAATGGATATTTCAACCACAAAGTGAAGGATTATAAAATCATTGGGCCAATAAGAGTGATGTTGCTGTCTTGACATGTAAATTAATATGTCACTAATAAATGAAGGTTGAAACTTATGGCTTATTACTAATGACTTGATAGCCAATCAAAGAGTCAAAATTCACATTACAATTAATTATGGGTAGGCAATTGAAAAATAAATTGTTAAGTTAAAACAATAGCAATAATTTGTTTGTTTTGTTTTGTTTGTCTTGTTGAGATCTCCTAAACCATGATCCCTTTTGTCATGCTATTGGTACCCTTGGAAGCCCTTTGATGAGTAGGGTGCATCGAGTTGGTTTCATAATGTTTCAAGTTACGGTGGAGACAAGTTGTTGAATATTTAACAATTTTTTCATTGAAAATTTGTTAAAATCAAAACTAAAAATGATAGAGGAACTTGGCAACAATGTTGGTATTCCTAAAAAGCCTTAAATGAATAGGTTTTAATGAAGGTGGTTTGGAAATTTGTAGACTTGAGGTGGAGGAGATGTTGAGTTTTGAGTAGTCTTTATCATTGGAAATTCAATAAAATTGCAAAAAAATGATTTTGAAAGGAGGAATTAGTTGGGTAACAAGTTCACATTCAGGCCATTGGCACATGCTACACTAATATTATATAAGGAAGGTAGTTTGTTTTGTTTTGTTTTGTAGTTATGATATTCACCGAACCAAGATGCTTCAGATTGTGTTCCTGGTGTCTTTGGAAAGCTTTCGATGAAAAGGGGTGCATGGGCTTGGTTCCATGACATTTGGACTTGTGGTGCAAACATTCTTGAATATTAAATGATTTTTTTCATTCAAAATTAAATTAAATCGTAGCTCCAAATTTTGGAGAAATTCGAATGTGCCTTTGGTGTTGTTGGAAAGATCTTGACAAGCAGGATTTAATGGTATTTATTTGGTAAGATTTGGATTTAGAATGTGGTAGATATTGATTTTAAAGTGATTTCTGTCATTGAAAATTCAAATAAATCCAAAAAACCAAGTTTTGGAAGGGAAAATCAGTTGAAGATGTGGTAACATTTGGGCCAATGGCATAGGCCACACTAGTACATATTAAGATAGGTGTGTATTTTGTTTTGTTTAGATGTGAGCATGTTGTAAACTTTTCAAATTGTGGGGTCCCCCATTATGCTTTTGGTACCACCAAAAATCTTTCAAGGAGATGGTGTGCACATAATCTGTTGTTTTAGAATTTTTAGACAAATGAAGGAAAATTTATTGAATTTTATAAGGATTTTTTCTTTTGTAAATCAGTTTAAAGTAAAATTTATTTTTCTCATAGTTGGGTTCCATAAGAATGTTGCAATTAAGCCCACTTTAAAATTGGCATTGGTTAACATTTCTTTGTTTGTTGATTGCAAGGGAAGTGTTTGAGGAGGTTTATTTGGGATTCCTTGTAATTGGTCATACACATGAGGACATTGATGATTGCTTTTGATATTTGTAAAAAAATTGAAAGATCAAAATAACTACATTTTGGTAGTTTTCATGGTGTCATAGGAGTGACCTTTCATTCCTCAATTGATTCAACAAATCTTACATTTCAAATCGTGGGTTGTAGGTTGTTTGAATGATGGCCTTAAATCTTTGGTAGGGCATATTAATATGCATTTTTCCAAATTCATTGTGTAATCATGGAATTGGCCTATACTTTGTACTACATCACCAAAGCTCCCTATTCCCAAGCATTACTCCATATTGCTTAATTTGGGGCAATGATGTGTTGAGGTTTGTGGAGAAAGAAAATTTTACCAATATTGGATAATCCAAATATGTGAAATTTTAGAAGCACAACATTGAACAAAATGCTATTTAGACAAACAAGATGAGCTTGTATATAGAATATTGGAAGGATATTTTATTGCATTTGTCAAAATTGTTACCTCCTCAAGTTCCATTTTTTTGGAGGGCTTTTGACCTTCAAACAATTGGAAATTCAACTATATGTTAGGGTTTTTTTTGCCACCCACCATGGAAGTTGCTAATGCAAAAGATCTAATCATCACCCCTTATCATGGGCTTAAAAAGTTGAAAAGTTTTTAAAATAGCTACCAATGAAATACACCATGTTTAAAGATCTCAACATAATTTTTTTTCCCCATGAGGTTGCATGATCCTAAGCTTATTCTTGTGTGGATGGGAAGAGCGCAATGTTTTGTTAAATATGACCAAAATGATTTTTTCAAAATGTTTAGCATGTTCAGTGGTGGGTTCTAATAAAAAAATATTAAACGTTGATGAACAAAATTTATATGATGATTGCTAAAATGGTAAGTGAAAACTATAATTTACTAGATTTAAAACAATGGCTTGACATTTCAACTGTTCTTTTTTTGTGTCTTTTTCAAAAAAATACAACCAACAAAAGTCAAGTTATTATTATTATTAATTGTGCTAATTGAACTAAAGTAAATCTTAATGTTATTAGTTCATTGAATAACTTATGAAGGATGTTGGCGACTTTGATAAAATATTGATGACCTATCAATGTTTTTTTAATCATTTAATTGTTTTCACTATTACATTTGTATTTTTTGTGCATTGTCATGCATGTAATGCATTAGGACATGTCAATAAACATATATGTATTACGTTGTGAAATGTTTGTGTATATATAAGTATGTATGTATATATTTAAACCTAACATAAAAAAAACACCTAATGACTAAGTGCAATACTCCTTTCATGTTGCATAAATTTCAAATTTATTAATTATGTTATAATTTGTTTGATAAGTTACATAGATGTAATCAAAATAATTTGTACATACTTGTACCCATGTTTTTTACTCACTACACCAAATATGTTATTTTATGAAGGTGAAAAATCCTTGGGTGGTACCAGTAGGAACCACCTTGCCAAAATCATAAGAAAGTTTGACCTTTAAAATTAAAAAAAAACAATTCCATCTACTTATACATTGGTTTATTTTATTGGACAAGATAGGCTATGTTTTCCCCACCTATGTACACTCTCAAGAAAAATGATGAACACCCAAAAACCTATAATATCCATTAACATCTTGATTTCTAAACTATTCATTACCTAATTTTTGATTTTTTTCTTTTAAGCTTACACATTAGATTTATTTTTTGTTTATTTAATACATGCACAAGGGAATGCTCCAAACTAGTCATTAAAATAACAGAAGGTGAAAATAGTTATCATTTGTGTTCTTGACATTAATGGCTCCTCGGGATTTCACTAAAAATTATCAAAAATGGAATAGAATTGAGAAAGTTACGACTGCCCAAAGTAGGGGTTAAGAACTCAAAAAAACAAACTACCAAACACTACAAAGGTTAGTTCCCGAACACCCAAAATATTCCTTTTGTATGTTGTTCTATTGCTATTAAAGTTCAAAGATGATTTGTAAAACTTCAGGTGGCACTCTTATAACACTTTAAAATGTTTTAAATGAATAAGAGATTAAAAAGTTATAAGGTTTGAAAGTAGAAGGGATCCAAAGATAAGGGAAAAAAAACCCCGTTTTGTAAGTTGGAAAGTTTATTATGCATTTCAAAGATGGTTTTTAGAGCTTGAAAAAACATTTTAAATTATTCAAAATGAAAGACATATGATGAAGATATAAATAAATGTTTGATCATAGGTAGGTGATCAATCATATGCTAGTTTACCTTAAAATGACATTTTGGCACAATGTGTTTTTAAATTAAACAAAACTTTCCAACCTTCCTTTAACATACGAAATCAAATGAAACCTTTACTCGTTTTTTTAAAGGCATCTTTAACTTCCTTTTAGCTTTTTAAAACACTTAATGTTATATTATCATTTGGATTTGAAAAAAATCCTAAAAATTAGATCATTTAAAAAAAATCTAGAGATGATTAAAATTAAAACAAACTTCATTTACAAAAACAATTATATTAAAATGCTCACTAAATCAATATTGAGATTAAAAAAAAAAAAACAACTATCTACAAAAAAAAAAAAAGGTTCATGTACTTTCAAAAACATGATTATATGAATTTAGCTTTTATGTATTCTTTAACATGCTTTCACCGAAACATAAAACAATTTAATATATGTTATCCACAAGGTGATTGAGTACCAAAATTTCGTCCCAAAAGTTTTGGTTTGATGTAGTGAGATTTATAAATGTTTAAAAGTTCGTATTGATTTGATTTTATATTGAAACCCATCAAGTTTAAATGTTTTATAGTGTTCAAATATTTATGTCAAATGATTTATGTATTTATATATATTTTTGCTATTATTGGTGACATTTTTGTGTCTACTTAATAAGATTAAGCTTGTTGAAACATATGCTAAAATGACATTCATGTTTAAAATGATGACAATTGTTGTTAAATATGTTAGTCACTGGGTACAATCCATCCCACCCAAGAGGTTGAATAAAGTCTCAAATTATCAAATTCATCTCGATCTAATTAAATTATTGTTAAATGTTGACAAATATGAATATATTATGGACTTGCAAGACTAACTAGGTAGCTAAGCTAGCGGCAAGGCAATTCAAGGGAGGGTTTGTTGAGGCTTGGACTTATATGGGGGTTTAACACCCCTCTCTTAATTAGTCAATATGTTTCATGCGACTAGTGGAGGGTTCGGTTCTTAATGGTTTCCCTTTCCTCCTCGTGGTGCATCTCTTTTGGGTTGTTTGCTTGCCTAGACTTTGATCCTTACCCTTTATTTCTTTTTCTATCCCTTTCTTAGGTGCTTTCTTTTTATGAAGTTTGGCAAGGTTTCATCAATTTAGTCATGTATCCTTGGATCATGTAGCCTTGGAAGTGGATTAAAGAGATGTACACTAAAATAGAAAGAAAGAAAGAAAAAAAAACAGATGAAAGAAAAACCAACAATAGTTCAATCTTCCATGGATTGCATTTTTATGTTTTTGTATATAAAAATATATATATAATTTAGAACATGGTACACATAGGAGAAGCGAACTCCTCTTTTACAATTTCTACAAAAGAGTATTCAAAACTACGATTGCAGTAGCAGCACAAATTATAAATTTGTAAAGCCACTAGACTCCCCCAGCCCCATTATACAATTATATACTATCAGCTAAAATTTGGACAATCTCCGTTGCCATCCATCCCCACCCCCCCCACCCCCCCAAATACAATCCCACAAAGTCTAAGTAAATCATAATTTTCACTTAAAAATTCCCATTTGAATCTGTTTCCAAATTTTCCACCAAAATGCCAAAAACGTCCCCAGTTGCAATGATATTGATCTTCTTGGTTTCCATGAATCCCTGAGGAATTTAAGAAGTTCTCCGCCAGCCAAGAAATCTCGCACCAATTTATTAGACAGCAGAAGCCGCAGGAGTGCCGTAGTTGCCTGTCTTGGGTCCTGTCCTGGTCGTGGTGTTGTCAGCAGCCCTATCGTCCGCCATGATGCCCGCGTGAAGCGACAACAGATACAAGAGCTCGAAAAACGCCAGAATGATTATGAATGCTTCCAATGTTTTCTGCACTTTCCCAACATTTTTGTGTGTATTAATTATAAGAACTGATGATGATCCATGATCATGTCACTTGTACTACAACCATAAGAACTGATCATGATCCATGATCATGTCACTAGTACTACAACCATAAGAACTGATCATGATCCATGATCATGTCACTAGTAATACAACCAGCTCATGTTGCCCAGGCAGCTTTCCGATATAATTGTGCAGCTGAGATCGAGAAACCCACTGATGTGCAGCAGAATATCCAGATTAAACCAATGGCTTCACCTTACACAACTTAGTTCTGCAAATGGTGAGTACAGCTCTAGTTTCAAAAGGTGCAAAATGGGTTTTTGAGTTTATCTTACCAGTCTTTTTGTGCGCGGACCACCAATGTGAATCTCCTTGGCAGCAAGTCTGCACAGCTCATTTGTAACAGCCAAGATCAGTATGAGCATGCTGGAGAAAGATATATTTTTGCAGGGTGGAGAGATATTGTATCTTTAGAAAATCTTTTGTTTTAGGGGCTTCTTAATTTATCCGGCTTAATGAGCATGGTGTTGCGGGAGGGGTTTTGGAGGAGTGACATGAGGGTGGGTGCAAGAGCATATTCTAGCTATTATAAGTAGAGGCCGGGAGTACTTCTCACCCCATGGCAAGGAGTGTGAGGAGCCAGGCGATGAGAGAGGCAGCATGTGCGGCAGAGAGACTGTCAGTTCGATAGACGCGCACATGGTGAACGCCCGTCAACACGGAGGCAAGTCCCACAACGCTCGCGATCAGTGCCAGTGGCAGAAACCATTGGGTGGCGGCATTTCCTGCAGCAACAAACACACACAAATAAGCTGTACTCCTCAATGTTTACCAAGTTCTTTCTTCACAGACTCAAAGGTGAGTCTTCACTTCTTCTGAAGGTGCAGGCCGGACTTTATAAAAAGGACGATTACTAGATTGCTCGAGACAAATCTTAGCACAATATGGCACTGTGACCGCATGCATATATTGAGCTGACCTAGGCCACCGCGCTGTAAGAAGAACTAGAGAACCAACAAGGAGTTAGCTGGCCTGGTTCAGGGCAGTACCAACAGAGTAGGCCGTCCCATTGCTGCTATCAATGTCGCGGTTGAGAGCCCAACCTGCAAGGGCAGCAGCTATCAAATACAAAATGAAGTTGATGACCAACAGTGGGGTGGTCAGCCCCCTACCAATCCCGAACGCCATTGCTGCTGATCCTTACTGGAAGTACAATCGACAAGTGGAGCTTAGAAGATACTGCAAGCTTGACGTCGCAACAATCGCCGCAGCTATAATAATCAAACATCACCACAGTACCACAATAATGTAAAATCAGAAATTCATGTCAGACAAGGAGCTCTTGAATGAATCCTTCCCTTGTGAGAAAATTGTCTTACTTGACGTCCAAGAATAGACTAAAATTAACACAAGTAACAAGGAATTGTGCAACACAAGGAGTTTTGCAACATTCTTCCCATATAGAGAGAGCCAGCCTCACAGGGGAAAGTTTAATTATGCCTTCTATCTTCAAGGGTACCCACCTACTGTGAACCAATGTCAAAGGGGGAAGTTGGTCATTTTTCCCTGGTTAGAAAGCGCTGCTGCTAGCTATTGGGGGGAAACGAATGAATTTTCCCTTTTGACATTGATTCTAAGAGGGATTTCTAACAGGGATAACTGAGAACTTTCCCACATTCAAGCAGAGAGGGAGGAAGGAGTTGTACCAAAACTCCTATGTGTTCTCAAGACATAAAAGTCTACTAAATCACAGAAGCATTTACAGGCAGCAGTTGTAGCTTCTGACAACCCTCTCTCGCGAAAGACACAAGAAGCAAAACACAAGAAAACTGAAACATCTCTAATAATAACAGTACTGGAATGGGCGTGGAAGCAAGCAAAACAAGCAAAGCAACTTAGCGGCATGTGCGTACCTGCGTCGCAGGGAAGCTCCGAGAAGGCCGCAATTGCAGAGAGGAGAGGAGGGACTGAGGACTGGATGAGAGTGGAAGGCAGCAAATGTGCGTATTTGTAGTTCCTTCCACAATCTTGTCCACAACAGCTGTCGAGATCTTGCCATCTGGCACTCACACGACCGTCCAGTAGTCAGGATCTGAGTTGTCAGAACCCAGGATTCATGGAGTCCATCTTTTTTCTTTTTGTTTCTGCAAAAATTCCCAATTTTTTTAAATAATAAAAATCATAAAATTTTTTATGTATTTTTTAAAACTCAAAGGTCAACTAGGCACTCTTTTTCGGAAAAAAAAATTTCCCTTCTTGTTGGGGGCTTTGGTGGTGGGGGGTCGGATAGTGGTCGTCAATGGATACTTGCTAACTACTTGGTAATTAAATACTAATCCAGATTGACAATGTGATAAGAATTTGTCGTCAAATTTCACACAAAATATTACCTCATTTTCAAGTCTAACTATCTCATTTTTTTTCCTTACTCATCAACATATATTATTAAAAAAAACAAATTAACATGTGTTTTTTCATGTTCATCATATTTTCTATTAATTCAAATTAAATGTGACATTGACATAAATAATGATGAATTATTGAAAACAATATGAAAACATAAAAGGAAAAAAAAAGAAGGTTAATTGTCATTGGTAGCGCATGGTAGCATGGAGCTCAAATTAGACTAGCTTATAAAAATTTGGAATTGAACTACTAGTCCATATTGGACCTGGGATTATGAACCTGGGATTAAACTACTTATTCTCCTGGATAAGCATTTTCATAAGGGGACCAAACTATTATCTATATAGGCGATTAATTCATTGTTCTAGCCGTTGAGAGGAACATACGAGAGTGTTGGTATGGTATATATATAGGTGTGTGCCTTGCATTATTAACATTGGTAGTGAGGACCTTACCAGCATTACAAGAGAATGTGGTTCTTCTGGCTCAATAAGCTGGAGCTCATGACACATTTGTGTGAGAGGAGCTTTGAAATTTTCATTACAATATGTATACAATAGGGGGTTTTCAAACATGTGCATGGCTGATCTAGAATGTTTGGTGATGAGATTATTGCTGATCTAAAAATTAATTTTGGGGAGATTCTTCTTGGGATTAGCACTAATACCATGGAGCATCTTTTTACACCTTCTTTCACATTAGACCTTTTTGACATAAGCAATAAAACAAACAGTTGATGTGCCAAAAGGGCATAAAAGTTAAATGGAGGAATGTGATCTCCTTTCATTGACTCGTTTCAAATTAAACATTATCATGAAAAGCAATGACTTCAAAAAAACATAAACAAAAGTTTGATGTCCACTAATATATGATGTTTCTTGTGACATGTATCAAATTAAAATCAAAATTTGACATTAAGTTATGGCACATATTACATGAAACCAACATTGGACAATACCTATAGGATTGTTTGGATCGTTCTGTGTTGAGCACTTTTCTAGCCATGGTATGACTACCAATAAACAACAAGCCACAGAATTTTTATGCTCAAAGGCTGTACGATAAGTACTCGTTTTTTTTGTTTGAATCACCGTGAGCGTTTTGTTGCATTGGACTTTCTTATATTTTTGTCAATCATCAACAGCTCCTCTGACAATTGTAATGCAATCTTGTTTTCCTACCATTTATTTAATTTTGTATCTAAGTACTTGAAATGGACATGGGGAGGTGTAGGGAGGAAATTTGGTCATTCATGCCTCCCATTCCGTGGGTGATGAACCTACATTCATCTTGTCCCTAAAATAGAGGAAACAACCTTCAAAGTGGGTATGGCCTCATTATATATTTTTAATGATCATTGTGGTATACGTAATAACGGGAAGTTTTATATGTCACATGCCTTAGGCGGTATGTATTGGCACCCATGTATATTCTCTGCCCCTGGGCAGTGGGTTACATTAGAAGTGATCCACTCCTATGCCGATGGGTGTAACACATAATTTCAATACTTGACATTATAAATTTAGGTCAATTGTTTTTCATATAATCGAGGTACTCTATTGGTATTGAAACAATTTCTGGAGAAATGACAAATATAACATGATAGAGGTGGCACCCATGCCAAACATTTTAGACAACTTCTAAGTCTGTTTTGACACGCACATGGCTGAATACTTGTGGATGATGGCTTTCGAGAGTCAAGTTCAAGCCCTTTTTTGCTCTTTCCTTGCCAACTCAAACTTCACTTTTGTCTGGAAAGCTCTTTTTGCCAGTTGTATAATGGTGCATTTGTGGCCTTCTCCCCCAGCTTACTTTCCTTCAGCGCAGTTCAGAACCCACTTCCCCTCCGTAATCACTTGAGAGCCGCCCATTCTGACGTCGGAATGTTGCATGTAGCAACCTTTTCAAAGGTCATCTAGAAACCAAGAGATGACGTCCAAGTGGGCTGAACAGTTGCATAAAGAGCCTTTTCTACTTTGAACCTAAATGCTAATGGGGAAGTTGTGTTGGCAACCGACCACAGTTGCTTGAACGTTGTGTAATTCATTCCATAATTTGAGGAAGGAATGGACACACGCACTCGCCATCATCTTTCTGACTTTTTGTTTTGTCGTAAAGTGCACGATAATGCCCTCCCAGCAGGGCATTACACCATTGTGAACAGAAGGAGGAGAGTGATGTAATGTCCACCTGCACTTTATTACACCCGGTAATGAACTCAGGTGCACCAATAAAGCCATCCAGCCATCCCCACTTGTACAAGAAGAAATTACAAAATGCAATAATGCCCACCTATGGGTTGATTACGTCAAGTGTGCATCCCGCAATTTGGGGAAGCAGAACACATTCCATTGAAGCAGCACCAGTTCTTTAGCTTGTTCCTTTGGAGTAAAAGTCAGCTTGAGAAGGAGATGCTTCAGGAAATGCTGGGTGCAATTTCTGGGCCAATTTGAAGCAGCACCTACAGTGGTACCTTCTGGTGGTTCTCATTGCAAGGGCTTCAGATGTCCATTTTAGCTTTCAATTACCCAAAAAGATTACGGACCCCAACCATAAACATACTGAAAGCAATCACGGGTCCATTTTTTCCTTTGTATTTGGGGGAACCCTAAACTCCGGCCTCAATTTTCTGAGAGCAGGATTTCCTTTTTGGGTTTAGGGTTTAAGGGTTTAAATCTTAAACCCTAAACCTTGGGGCCATGTTTTCCTTTGTATTTGGATTTGGGGGACACTCCCCACCCTCAATTCTCCTGAGAGCAGGATTTCTTTTTTGGGTTTAGGGTTTAAGGGTTGAAACCCTAAACCCTAAACATTCGGGCTTCTGGAAGTTACTGTTCAGCCTGGAGAATAACTTCTAGAGGCCAGAAGTTTTCTTTTTCTTTTTTTCCCCTTAAATTTTAATTCTGTTTCTTCAAAAATAGACTGGTTCTTTGTGCATGTGAAGGTTCAGTATGGTGGGCCTTCCAGATTTTCAACCTTCCTGGACCATCTTAAATCTGAAGAAGGCCCTCTCTATGGAAACTTCTCCTGTACATACACACCCAGACTTGGGAACAAAAGGTTGTAAGTTTTGGGGGGGAGGTTCCTCCGAACATTGTCTCTCCATTTCGTGCTTGAATTGTGCAAGCCAAAAGGCCATGTGTCATGTACCAACAAAAGAAACGTTTCCAAATGGGAAATAACAAGAATTGTTGGCTTTGGCATGACAACTGTGGCACAGCTAATATATTATCCACTTGGCAGGATTTGACTTAACAAGCCACGGAACTCTGGCACTTGGCCATCTTCAAGAGAGGATAGATGTCTACAAATCCCTAAAAAACTGAAAGATCGGTGCAATGCTGCTTTTCTTTTTGCAAAAACACAAGTGAAATGGGCCACCCAATATTCCACACATTCCCAATGCCCATTCCATATAAAGAGATCAAAAAGCATTTTATTGGACACAAGGGTGATGAGTCTGGGTTTTGTGTAAGGTGAAAGCCTACCAGGATAAGGGCCCATGTGACGCCAGAGCCAAGCAGTGGGCCTGATTCCAGTGAATCCCATGACCAAGGGCTTTACCAAGCTTAAAGACCCACCACTCCAATCTGGAAAAAAATTGGAATTCTATATACAAAATATACTCTTATAATGGTGCGTTCACACTTGATGTTAAGTCAGTGTTAAATGAAAATCTAGGTCGCATCCTAGGTGGCACCCAATCTTAAATGGGCCATAACTCAATGTTAAGTGAATGCTAGCTTAACATAAAACTTTCATGGCAACTAGGTTTAAGTCCTAAATGGCTAGCATGGTGTTCGGGAACTCTACCCTAGAGTCCCTAACACCCAAGTGTGAATGCACCTTTAGCCCGAGAACATTAAATGAATATTTGTGCAATTATTCATCCCCAAAGCTGAGTTAATCCTAGCATTAAGACAGATTACCCCTAAGCCTAGGATGTTGTACTCCCCCATTGAATTTTGAGGGTTTGTCATTTTGTGCCCTACATGGTTCATGTTTGAATGTTTTGCACATAATGAAAAGTTTAACATGTTTTGCAAGAACCTAGTGGGATTAGAACCCACACATCACTATCAAGGATTTCTATTGGAAGACCCAAGAACAGAGCTTGAGGTCCACAATAGGAACCCTTAACATGGGTGCTTTACCTAGCATAGCAACTGAGGTGTTCCACTTTTTAAAATGCAAGTTACGACCAAGATCCATGTGTCTTCCATTGAGGAACTCGCTCCAGGCTGAAGTGTGAAATTACTACTAAAGAGGTGTCCCACCTTTGCATTATGAAAAGTTACTATAACACAGAAACAATGTCAAGAATTTTTAACTTTGGATAGGGAGGGATGGAACATGAAAACCCTAATGCCTAATGGAAGACAGGCAAAAGGCGACAAGTTAGAGGACAGTTGGGTATCATGAGGAGTTGTGGTCACCAAAAGTCCAATTGTTATTGTTTCTTCCTGTGTTTGGTTAGTTTTTGTTTGTTGTAGGTTATGTGTGCTTGTTGTTTTGCAAGTCAATGGAGCAATGTTATTGAGCTAGGTTGGATGATGGAGCAGATTCCAAGCTTCTTTTATTATTATTCTTGGATATGGTGAGTGTTAATCACGGGGTTGGGAGATGGTTGGTGGAAGAGATTTTGATGGTGCAAAGGTTGGAAGTTTGGGAGAGATTATAAGTGGAGAGGTTATTGTGGCAAGTGCAGCAATTGACACAATAAGCTAAATTCTTCTTCTTTATAATGATAACATTTTTTCAGTCTTCATCTTTGTTGTGTGAATAGTTGGGGAAGAATGCCCCTCTATGATCTTCAAGTTCCTTTCCAAGAGCAAATATTTTGCTGTGCTATGTGCTTTAGGGAAGGAACAAAGAACTCAGTAAAGTTTAGGGACGAAATTCAAATGAAATGATGAATGAGTCTAGGATTTCATGAGTGGTTATGGTGGCATGTTCACTTTGTTAAGAATGTTAGGAATGATGAGAGAAACTATATGGGGAATTATGTGTGGAAGAAAATACCTTTACTGTTGAAGGCACTTTGAAGAAATCAAAGGTCAATCTTGGGCTTTATGGAAAGACATTGCTGAAATGTTCCATACCTATTAATTTTTTATCCAACTTCCAAAGGGAAAGAATGACTGGGAAAGATCTTGATTTGATGGAAATTGGGAGTTTTGTTGTTTAGTAATGAACTGCCATAATCATAACTAGTTGGCTCTTGAGAGGAAATCAAGAGTGATTGGATCCTTTGAGGTCCCTTTATCAAATTAAGAATTTTTTCACCTTTGGATTTCTCAAGAGGAGGATTACAAAATGTTTTTAAACATGAAAAAAATGCAATAATGTAGAACGAACTATTTTTTTTTTAAAACTGAATTTTTAAGTCATTAATTCATGCTTGAATCACCCCACTTCACTTTCAATGAACATATCTTTCTCATTTTTTTAATAAATTGAGAAATTTTTATAATATTGGATGTGGCAAAAGGAGGATTACAAAATGTTTTTGAATGTCGAAGGTAATGGAGCAATGTACAAAGAGTTTAAACTCAAAAACACAAACTGAATTGTTATCTTTAGTTTTTGCAAATCGCCCTCTTTACTTTCAAAGGGCATAACTTGTTCATTTTTTCATCGATTTCAACATTTTTTGTACCCTTGGATGCACCAAGTGGTGAACTACAAAATATTTTTGAAGCTTAGAAGTAATAGAACAATCTACGAAAAGTTGTAAATCTTATTTTTAAATGTTTGGTGGTAAATCTAATAAACTAAAAACTTCATGTGATCAAATTATTCCTTGAAAAAATATATCCCATATTGTTTGGTCATCAATATCATTCTAAAATATATATAAGTAAGGGGCCCTCAAAGTAACATCTTTAAAATGTTCAAGTTTTCTAGGTTCAACCTAATGCAAGGTTTAACTTCCAAAAAATAAAAATCAAATTAAAAAATATTTGATTTGAATATAATCCAAAAGGGAATTGATACATTTAAAATATTTTTAAAATAAAAATAAAAAGGTATTTTAAAATCATATTTATATTATAATTATTTTATAAAATAATCATATTTAATCACAATGAACATGCCACATTGTCAATTTAATCACATAATTTGTTAGAATTGACATGTCACATCATCAATTCAATCACACAATTTGTTAAAATGGACATGACACATCATCAATTCAATCACACAATTTGTTAAAATGGACATGACACATCATCAATTCAATCACATAATTTGTTAGAATGAACATGTTGTTATCATTGCATTTAGTCACATAGTTAGTCATATCAGACATGCCATTGTGGCACTATGCTAATGTTTAATCATCTTACATTTGTCTGTTTTACTAACACTTATTTGTCTTAAATGACCAATCTTTTTTAACTTGTTCCAAAACTGTCTGAGTCTATTTTGACAAAAAATCTAATGCAAAAGGACTACAAAATGAACAAGTTATGTGGTAATCAATATAGGATACCCAAAATCATTTTAAAAATAATGTAACCAATGATTTTGTAATTTAAATTTTTTTTAAAAAAACTTGAAATGATCTGAAAGTTACATATTTATGAAATTATATATATACTAATAAACTACACCATTGTATTGGGTCATAATTTTTTGTTGCTTTGTAAAATAGATTTTTTAAATATTATTTTTGGCAATCCAATTTATATTTGTCACATCATTTTGATTTGCTAACCCACGCAACTTTTAATCAAAACACTAACTAGTTGGGTGTGGGGTAGTTTATTGTGAATTTACCAATTAACCAACATCAACAATTAACACCTATGCTAAGTTTTAGTCAAATTAAACAAGCCACATTAACAAATAATAGTTTTTTAAAATCAAAATAGACATGCCACCTAGGCATTACCAATCATTTTATCATTGTTTTAAATGATTAAGATGTTATATTATATTTGAAATACTTGTCATAAACAATTTGTTCAATCTAATTGTAAATCACCTTATCTAGAGGTTTGTTATTACAATTCAACCATAAAAGACAATGTACAAACAAGATCTATTGTAGTGTCCATTATAATGGGAGTTCCTTTTCAATAGGAAGTAATGGCAATTTCTTTTTAACAAGAAGCAATCAAATTTTCACAATAAGAAATAATGGACCTTGAAATATTAAGTTATAACCAATTATAGACATTTCATGACTAATTCACAAAATTATCTAAATGTTATTCATAATTAACATTTTATTAAAGGTGTAAAGGTTCATCCTAAAATTTCTCTAATGATTCATCAAATGGCACTATTAATGTTCCTACTTTTGACATTTTATTTTAGATGATAATGCTAGACTTCAAAAGGGGTCAAATTTTGGTGTTTAATGAACCTACTCATACCAAGCACCTTTCTACCCATTTTGGGGATTGGGTTGAAGTCAAGGATGTTGATTTTTCTTTTTTTTAATGTGATTGATAATTTTGAAATTTTACCAACTTTTGAAAACAATGATCAGTTATATTTTCACCTAAATAAATAGAATGGCAAAAAACTACATGATTCATGAGGAGTAGGATCCATTGATCAAGGATTACATTAAGACTATTGTTAATCTTCCACCATATCAAAAAATTGTGAAAAGTAGATTATGGACTTACAAAATTAAGACCACTATTGATGGCACTTTTAATCAATGATACAAGGTTCATTTAGTGGTGATAACTATTTTTAAAAACATGGACTAGATTTACAAAGACATTTGTGGCCTCCACAACTCATTATGAATCTATTCATATGGACATATTTTATGTCATGGGGATTTTTTATAATTTTCACATAGTCTTAAACACATCCATGTTGTAATGTTGTTTGTTGGGTCATGTGCTATTTAGACAAACTACAAGTTGCCATTTCTATTCTATAAGCTTTGTTAAAGTCACCAAACTTCTTGCATAATTTGATGCAAATTATGTTATGGATAAATTCCAACATCAATGACATAAAATTTCATAGTGATTGTTTTGTTTTTATTAATAATGGCCCCATTACATGGTGGAGTCATAAGCAAATTTCACATTGAGCAACATAACAAAACCTTAATACGTTCCAATAATGTGTTTCACATCAAAGGAAATTGTTTGGCTTAATCACTTTTTAAACAACTTGGAATTTTCACAACAAATTCTTGCCTTTCTTTTATGTTACAATCAAGTTGCCATAATTCACATGGTTAAAACCCCAAAATTCCACAAGGACATTAGAGATGAATTGAGATGTAATTCCATTTGATTTGTGAGTTCCAATTCAATTGCAAGATTCTTACTCTTTACATACCTACTCATGATTAGCCTTGACATTATGATGAAACCTCTTTTAGCATAAAAAGTTCACCTCTATTGTAGTTATCTTGGCCTCATTTCAACTATTCAATAAATGGTTGTTTAACATTATGTGTTTTGAATATTTTACACATGTAATGAGTGGGACTGTCAAAATATCTCTTGATAGTTAAAGACATTGAACATGTGAAATTCCATTCACATATCTATCTATTTATGAAACAAGATAATTTGTTTTGTTTTGTCACATTCAAATTTCTCTTGATATTTTTGGAAAGTGTGCAATGAGTAAGGGTGCATCAACTTAATTTGAGACTATTTGGAACTATGGTGTGGAAACTATTGATTATTGAAACATTTTTTCAATAAAAACTGAAAAAAAATATTGGAATTTGGCAATGTTCTTGGTGTTGTTGGAAATTCAAAAAATTGCAAAAATTGGGTTTGGAAGGCAAAAATTGTTGAACCCTCAATGTGCTACACTTATATATTCAATAAAGCATTGATTGTAATCACATTCATAAAAACCATAACAAGTGTAATCAATGTTTGATTTTTCATATTTTAATGTTAAAAATTGTACTAAAATTATTAGTTTTCAATATGATAATTATATGATAATGTTTCAAATATATTATAAAAATGTGTGAAACCATTTGGAATAATCTAATGAATACAAAATATTCAAAACCACTCCTAATATAATATAACAACTATTTTTTTCTTTTCTTGTTTCTTTTTTTTAAGGACTCAATGTTTAACACCCTCAAAATGGCATGATTATGTACTATAATTATCTACACCTTTACATAATGACATAGTTTGACATTTGTAAAACTATCATGATGAGTATTTTTTACAATTGCAAAAACCATGCATTTTAATCCATCACCTTCTATACCCAATTGCACTTTATCACCTCATGCTAACAAGCATTCCCAATGTTTTTTAAACATTAAAAAAAAAATCGCCTTAATTGACAAAATTAATTCCTATTATCTTGTTTGCAACTTAGTGATAAAAATTTTGCAATTACAAAAGGAGGCTAGTTGCAAAGTTGAACCTTGGCTTCAATTTGTAAACACTTCCTCTTATCAACAAAACATGTTACATTGGGAGAAAAACCTTTCCAATTTAGATTGTGCCTCCATTTCACAATTCTTTCCTATTTGAATATGTCTTTACAAGTTTATTATCCTACTACAAGCTTCAAGCAAGATAAACAATTTCAATTCATTACTAGGAAATGCGTCCTAGTTCACTCTAGGTTTCACTAGATTTTGAATGAATTTGCACATTTTTACCTAGTGAAATTATTTAATCCCCTAGTGAACGGGGACGAGTTGCTACGGACAATGACTTGTTTCATTCGTACCTAGTGAAATAAGGTTACTCTCAAGTGAAATATAAATTACCAAACCATTCATTTGCTAGTTAATTAACTAACCAGTATGGAAATCAAGTAAATTTTAATTATTTAATATATAATATTATTGATAATTTCATGATCTTTAAATCCTATTATTTATTGACACGTCTCAATACCTATGCTAGGTTTTAACATAGCCTAGGTAGGTAAGTAGGCCACGTAATCAACCTAGGCACCTATTCTAAGAATTTGATAGGAGAATATTTGGTCAACATACCAAAATTGACCACACACAACACCACCCATGAGGTTTGATCCCTTGACCTTTCGAATGGAAACAAACACCTTTACCATCAAACCACCCCACTTGTTATGATAATATGTTATATTACATTTTATTTATCAAATATTTCATTTTAAACATTACAAAAACATAAACTTTGAAATTTCATATTTTATTGAAATTTTGTTTAAATGAAATGATTCAAGTTTTGTTTTTTTTTTAAAATTCAATAATGTACATAATTAAATTTATTTCCTTTTGAAAATTTAAATCATTTGAACAAAAAAAAAGTTGAATACCATTATTCAATAACATTTCAATGACCATTTTTTTGGAAAAAAAAAATTTAATAAATGGACTATTTTTTTTGTTAATGTAATAATATTACCTATGTTAAGTTACTTTCAATTATTATATGAGTATTTTTCATTAATTTAAATTATTTCACCCTACATTATTTACAGCTATTTATGGCTATTCTCAATTTTTTTATATTATTTTCTGTTATTTCACCTTGAGCTATTTTCGGTTATTTTAAGTTATTTTAGCTTATTTTAGCTTATTTCACCTTAGGCTATTTTCAGTTATTATAAGATTTTTGGTTATTGAAAACTATTTCACCTTAGATTATTTTTGGCAATCCTAAACAATTTTAATATAGGGCTATTGGTTGTTCTTTTATTAGTGCTATTAGTGGTTATTAATGGTTATTAGTGGTTATTTTATTGATGGCTATTGGTGGCTATTATATTAATGGCTATTGGTGGCTATTATATTAATGGCTATTGGTGGCTATTATATTAATGGCTATTGGTGGCTATTATATTAATGGCTATTGGTGGCTATTATATTAAGGGCTATTGGTGGTTATTTTATTGATGGCTATTGGTGGTTATTTTATTGATGACTATTAGTGGCTATTATATTAATGGTTATTGGTGGCTATTATATTAATGGCTATTGGTGGCTATTATATTAATGGCTATTGGTGGCTATTATATTAATGGCTATTGGTGGCTATTATATTCATGGTTATTGGTGGTTATTTTATTGATGGCTATTGGTGGTTATTCTATTAATGGTTATTAGTGGCTATTCCATTAATGATTATTGGTGGTTATTCTGTTAATGGCTATTAGTGGCTATTTTATTAATGGCTATTAGTGGTTATTCTGTTAATGGCTATTAGTTGTTATTCTATAAATGATTATTGGTGGTTATTCTATTAATAGCTATTGCTGGTTATTTTGTTAATGGCTATTAATTGTTATTCTATAAATGACTATTGGTGGCTATTTTATTAATGGCTATTCGTGGCTACTATTTTAATGGTTGTTGATGGATATCCTATTGTGGATATTGGTGCTTATTACTAGTTATTATATTAATGGCTATTGGTGGCTATTCTATTGATGGATATTGATGATTATTAATTGGTATTATATTAGTGGCTATTGGTGCCTATTCTATTGGTGGATATTGATGATTATTAATTGGTATTATATTAGTGGCTATTGGTGTTTATTCTATTGGTGGATGTTTATGATTATTAATGGGTATTATATTAGTGGCTATTGGTGCCTATTCTATTGGTGGATATTTATGATTATTAATTGGTATTATATTAGTGGCTATTGGTGCCTATTCTATTGGTGGATATTGATGATTATTAATTGGTATTATATTAATGGCTATTGGTGGCTATTCTATTGGTGGATATTGATGATTATTAATTGGTATTATATTAGTGGCTCTTGGTGGCTATTCTATTGGTAGATATTGATGATTATTAATTGACATTATATTAATGACTATTGGTGGTTATTGGTGGTTATTTTATTAATGGTTATTGGTGATTATTCCATTGTAAACCATTGGTGGTTGTTATATGTTATATTACAACTATTGGTGATTATTTTATTTTAAATTATTTTTCGTAGGTTATTATTTTCTCTTTTAAATTATTTTTACCTTAAGTCATTATATTTTGTTTGAAATTATTTTAAGTTATTATACTTAGGATAAAAGAATTTATAATAACATAAAATAGGATGACCTTAAATAATTTAAAGTATTATTTAAAATAACATATATTAATCTAAAATAAAATAGCCTAAGGTATAGTCTAAACTTAATTGAATAATTTAATTTATAATAACTTAAAAGTTTATAATAAACTAGTTAAGATACTTTAAGGTAAAATAACATATAATAATTTAGAATACATTACTTTATTATAGCTTATAATAACATAAAATGTAAGTTAGAATAACTAAAGTAGCTTAAAATGATATAGGTATATCATAAAATAACATAAATAGAATATTTTTAAAAATATAAAAATAAATTTATTTGCTATAGTAAATTGTAGTAATGTTATGTTAACTAATAATGAAACATGATGTTTACATAGTGATATTATAGGGAAATCAGTAAAATGCAATGAAGTTATTTCATTTTTAAGGTCCCATAGTGATTCAAGCTAGTTAATTGCACCCCACTTTGGTAATAGTGATTGTTAACATTTCATTTTCTTCAATCCTAATTGTTGGAACATTAAAAAAAATAATGTCAAGGTTTTATGCTAGGTAAGGCCTTTGGACTAGGCACTAAACCAAAATTTGGGTTGCAACCAATTCTTACTTGCATGAGCCCTCACTTTGGTAATGTTGGCATCCATAGGTCTAACCTTACATTTAAGTTCCCTAGACATTTTGCTTTTACCTTAATTTGCTTAATTTGCACTAGTACATGTATTGAATGTAATGATAATCTACTTGGAAGACACTTGGATACCTATATTTCATCACAATTCTAGTTACATTTTCTTACTTATCACTCTCATGTGTTAATACATTAGAGTTTGTGTAAGATTTCGTTTTATAATGCTAATTTGGAAAGGAGTTTTGCTCTCTACTATTTATTTGTTTGTCGATTTTTGCTTCAAGAAGTATATGCTTGTTATGTGTGTATTGTGTTTCTGTTTTATGCAAATTATCCACCGTGTGCAATGAAAAACATTGGCAAGTTTCTTCAACTGTGATGTTAAACCCAAGAGGTTCAAGTTCATGTCATTGTGACTTGGACCCAAATCAACCACTTTTGGTGGAGTTGGTACAATAACTGAATTGTGAAAACAACCTTGTGGAACTAAAACTCAATCATGAAAAACAATTTTTGAAACACAAGTTCAAATTCTTTAGAGCAATGCCACCCATACCCCTATTTGAGCCTCTAGCAATGTTTATTAAAGCCAACATAATAAAGTTATCCATAAAGTAAGGAAAACACAGCACCACAGAACCAAACTCACCCTGAGGTTGGTCATACACAGGGAGAGACTGAAAAGAAAACCTGCAAAAAAGTACAATAGCATTAAGGGCGGGGTGAAACTCAGAAAACCATCAATTTTTGTACTAAACTGAGTTTCATCCTGTCTTTCCTTCTCCCTCCACTGCTGCAACACATATTTTCACTACTCCTACCCGTATACACTATTATAATTACTCTTGTACCTTGTGCATTAAATGTTGAGTTTCAGCATTTCATACAATGCCACCCATACCCATATTTCGTACCATCATTTCACATTTAATAAAAATTTCCTTACTTTGCAAATAACACTTAAAGAGGAGATAGTGGGTGAAAGGAGGCCCAAAGACAAGGCTGGCTTTATGGATAAGTCTGATGTACTCCCAATTTTTCTCCCAATCCTGACCCATAAATACGAAAATAGGTAAGTATGTAGGAAATTAGATACCTACTAGGTAAGTAGATGGTTTATACATAAGTAAGGGTTGTTTTTATTACCTACCTACTATCAACCTGCTTCTGGGTTGTTAGTAGGTCAGTAGAAAAAAAGAAAAGTAACTAAGCTAACTACCATGGTTAGCTAGGGAACTGGAACCCAACAGAAAATTGTTTTATGATCATGTACCATTCATTCATCCAGTGGATGGTGCACTGGCTGGTGCTGGTTCACTGTGGTCGTGGTTCTTTATTCAATTTTTTTCTCAAACAAATCCAGGAAACTTTAAATATTTAAATTAAATCCAATTAAATTAATATCTAAATAATGAATATTAATATTAATATTAATTATGTCTGATTCTGAAATATTTAAAGGAGCAGAATCATGATTCTCTATTGATGATTCAAATAATTGCACAACACTGGTCAAAACTGGGACTGGAGGTTCTCTTAAAAAAGGAAGAAGTGGTCAACACTGGTTGCAACTTGGTGTGAAGAGTTGTTTTGCATTTTTGTTAGACATAGTTTAGTTGCTAATTTGTCAAACCCCTCTTCTTACTTTTGCAGCTACCCCTAGTTATTCAAATGGACCATCACAGTTGTATACAGTTTGGGTGGATGCAAGCTTGTCTTGTCACTACCACAGTTGAAATTCGCTAGTGTCATTGTGTGCCTATAGCAATCAAGGTGAAGCATTTGAAATTAATAAAGGATCATGTTTCATCGCATTTCCATTTTTTTGTTTCTGTTGCAAGTTTGTTTGATCGATTTTAGTCTTTGCAAAACACTGTTTGATTAAACGGATTTTTTGTGCATTTTGCTTTGACAAAGTAATTGTGGGTCAACATTCATCAATAGCAGTTCTGTTCTTTTATCTACTTGGTGCAGTTTTGGCGGAAAGTTGACCCACCCATGCAAAATTTCGGGTTAGGAAGCACAACACATTCACATTGAACCCTCAAATGTGTGCAGGATCTGCATGGTGCCCATGTGGAACCTGTCAAGTGGGGATGTTATTTGATTGTCATCTGTGTCCGGCTTGAGGTGTTTTTGTGTGATCAGTTGCAGCTGGCAAGTATGCAATGGGTTTGTGTCCAGATATATATCTTTCTGTTGGCACCTTCATCTGAACACTCAAAATTCAGAATTCTTGAGTGAAATCTTTGGAGATCAATTGCCAATCTATTTTCACAGCCACTTTGCTGAAGCTAATGTCAATTCCCTGTCATGTTATTCAACCATGTGGTATGGTACTGCATATGATGAACATGCAATTTCCCTTTGAGAGGTTTCAAAACATTTCTTCTACTCCTAGCTGCAAGAGATGTCAAGCTTTCTGGTGAGAGATCTACATCAAGTCCCCCAGATGCCCCAAAAGAGGGATATCAGAGATGTGAGAGGCTCAGGAGATGATGGTCAACACATCATAGTGCCATCCACACATGATTTCTTATGTACCATGTTGTAACATTTGCACCAGTGGGATTCCACTTCCAGAGATTGAGCTCCCGTTACCAGTGAAAAGGTGCCATCAAGATGAGTTCATGTCCCTTAGTGATGGAAACAAGAATACAAGAATTACAGTTCACACTACAGTCACTTCAAATAACCTTTGTGTAATAAGTAGTATTGAAGCTCTAAGTATTATCTATTCTCTAGACAGTGAATCCCATGGGTTGAGGATCTGTGCTGAAATGTCCCTGCTCAGAGTGCCAGGACAAACAGAGAGAGTTGACAATCAACCAACAGAATTGACCCTTGTGGGATGCAGTGAGAACAAGCCTGATTCCTGTCAACCCTTCAACCCCACATTCAGATAGGTGGGTACATGTCAAAACCCCTGATAGATATGTGAAAACATTGCAAACAGCTGCATGCAGGGGTCCCTCATCTGCCCAGGAATCTAGGAGAATTGAACCTTCGCAATCAAAGGCTCCGTCTCCTCTGGTTTCCAATCTCTCTGGTCAGAATGGTTCAGATCCTCGAGCAGCACCTTGCAGTAGAGAGCAATTGAGATCACTAAGATGGTACCTATGTAGAATTTCCATCTGGATCTTTGGTGCACGTGAACAGTCCAGAATGGTATGACATATCCTTCACAACTTTTGTTCATGTGTATATCAAAACTTCTCTGCTCCAGCTTCAGATTTTTCAGCAATCTGTCAGAAAGCATCCTTCATACCAAAGTGACCAAAGTAAGTGAGATTTTAAGAGGTTAGCATTTCAGGCTGTCCTAGCACATTCCCAAAGCTTGGCAGAATAACTTGAGCATGGACTCATAGAGGATGGCCAAGAGGTGATTTCTCACTGAGTTTCCAAATTTTAGTCAAATGATCCTGTGCATGGTTGCAACACAATTTTGAGATTACGAAAAATTGTGCCACTTTGTCTGCAGTGTCCAGAAAATACATTTCACCACATCCAAAGCTGGAGCATGACCAGCTGCAACTATAGACAATTCTTCTGTTTTGTCTATTTCTAAACACACAAGGTTGAGCTTAGAATTGGAGTTGGGAAAGGGGCCGCAAATTTGTAGGGTAGCCAAACAGGCTGCACTGACATAGTGCATTCAGAAATTGGAGCCACCCAATTGCCAATGATCTCTCAAGAGGCAAAATTTCACCAAAATGAAGGTGAGACTATTTTGCATAATACGAAAAAAGTGTGATGGGTTTCTCTTTTATTAACTGATTTCAATTACTGCCTTGAGAATTTGTCATTTGTTTGGGACCTGGGACTTAATCTCTGCAGAACTCTTGATTTCCCTTCTGTCTGTTACCGAGAGGCAGAAGGGATCAACCCCCTTCCACAGAAATTTTCTTTTCAACCACATTTCTAAGTTCCCAACAAGAACTCGGATGCAAACCCCCAGGGTGGCAACTCTTATATAACAACCAGGGGTCTATGGCATGAGAAGACTACTTAGAGCTTCCATCAAAATTATTACAAAGTATTATATGCTTATAATTACTTATAATAAAACACAAATCATCTAGAGCTGGGGTTGAATTTTGTAATAAAACTGCATACCTCGATTAGTATTGTGCAAGCCAAGTAGCTTGTCTCCCACTTTTAGTGACAAGAGGAACATATGAGGTAGTTGTTGTTAACATGGACATTGAGTTTAGCAATTGTGCACTTGTTGAACATTCTTGTGGTGGAGCTGATGCAGATTGGTTTGTACATCTCTTGCCCCAATTTTGTCTGCATTTTTGCTCATTCTTCACATAAATGTTCAAAGCATTTTCCTTTTATGCCAACAAAAATTCTTCTGTTTATGCATCTCTTGTCAAAGCATATGACATAACTCAAATTGACAAAATCAGCTTCATGCCCATTATAACCACCACATGAGTGAAGAAGACCTTCAATCTATTTGTAATACTTTGGTAAGATCTTGATGCCTTCCTCATTCAATTGGACAAGCCTTACATAATCAGCATGTCCACCTTTATCAAGATGTTTTATATTTTTTACACATCCCAAATACCAAGTCAATTTCTTACCTTCTTCCATGATAATACCAACATCATCAAACAAACCCACCTCTTTAACTTCATGGTCTTCTTGTGTAAAGGAACCTCTTACACATGTTTTATATTGCACTCATCTCAACCTATCTGGTGGCAATTTATAAGGTGAATGGGCATTAAGCTTTGTTATGAGCCTCATTTTGAAAATTGAACCCTTTCTTGACACATCAATAGTCAGAGATACCTTAGTAGTTTTTGCAATATTAAAATCTAAAAATACATTCAATCATTTTAGTTTGTTATTCAATGTCCAAAACAAAAATCCTTACTAATACATCGATTTTAATAACAAAAGTATCCTCATTTCTTGAAACAAATTCGTGACTTCCATACTTCAAAAACTTAAATCGTTTACAACTTCTCTACCATCTTCATTGACTTATATAACACAACAATTTATGATGTTTAATGAATTTGTAAATGATGAAGGCCAAGGAAATAAAAACACATCTTTCATCTCAACATTGGAAGTATTATTTTGATTCTTGTTAAAACCAGCCAACCAAGCTTGTTGTAAAGCATCATTTGAAACTAAATCATAATCAAGAAGGTTAATATGAAAACAAAATGGATTACCTTCCCACCAGAAAACATTTCATCATCTTGATTCCACAATCAATGGACCTTTCGTCAAGTTTTATTTGTTCAGTCCATCCTATGTGTGAAGTTTGCTCAGCCACCTCCCCAATACAAACATTGTGTTTGTTTTCACATGTTGTCCAAGAAGGAAAGAAAAAATTCAAAACAATTTGAACCAATTTTATGTAAAGCAAGTGGCAAGTTAAGAAATAAATCATGCATCATCATAATGTGTAACACTACTTAATGACAAGAAATTGAACAATCAATTATGGAATATTTAGTCAACCAATTATCTTGCAATTTGTGTTCATGTTAGACATTGCAAATATATTCAACTCCAAAATAAATCATATGGACCACATATGACAATTCCACTTGTTATAATAAAGTTCGTTGACCATGCAAAACTTCCAAAAATGCCCAAATAACTTCAAGATGTTAAATTGTACCATGGACATGTTCTTGAATTTTTTTCCTTCCTAAATTGTACCTCCATCAATTGCTTCAAGACATTCCCTTACTTGAGGAAAAACAATGCATTGTACAACTAAGAATTTCTTTTTATCCTTAACATTAATATCTTCTTCCAATAACCCATGTTGATCTTTGTTGAATTTTTCAAAAAATAACAATATATGATTTTTGCTTGCCATGTATGTACCCTGGTTCCCAACCTTCTACAACAACAATGAATGTAACTAGCTTGATGGTGGTCCATTTTGCCACAAGAGAAAATATGTTTTCATAATTTATTTTTATTTTTTGTTCAGATCCTTATGCCATTAAATAGGCTTTGTAATTGATCTACTTTTTTTGACCTTCCCTAACCTTGAAGATCCATTTAACCAAAATCAGCTTATGACCTTTGGGCAATGTTCCTTCCTTACTTGTCTTTCATTGAATTCTACAATGTTAAATTCACCTCCATTATCAAATCTAATGGATCTTATGCTCCTTTTGGTTTTTAATTCAGTGAATTGTTGAATTCTTGGTATGTTTTAAACCTTGATCCTCATTCTTAAAGGTCTTTATCCACATCATCATGCTCCTATCATCAATGAAGGGTATAAAATATTTGGTTACTTTAAGGGACTTGATTATGAAATGTTAATGTGTATAAAATCAAGGACTCCTACTTTTCATTTGTTCACTTTTGGAAAAAAAATTCAACTACTTCCTTTTTACACATATCTCATAGGTAGGTTGTATTTTGGGAAACTTCAGTATTTCTAAATTTCATTTTCTGTTTTTGAGATCGTGTAGTAGGGCTACAAAATTTAGGTGACATGATTTGTTGTGCCGAAGAATGGTCTTGGTTATGGTAGGATCATATGATTCATTAGGGTCCCTAGAGATGATGTTCACCTCATAGTTTAGATATGGTTTTGCTTCCAACTTGTATAGGCCACTCATGTTCACTCTTGTGCCTTTTAAAACAACAACCTTTCTTTTTATGTTTCATATGAAACATGCATTCAAGAAAAAATTCTACATTAAATCTAGAATCACAAGACCCTACCAACAAGTTTTCTTAATGCTTTGGTACATAAACAATCTTTGGTATGTGTTTTAATTCTTCAATTTTGAATTTGCAATCATGCTTCCTTTTTCAAGTACATTATGACTTTCTCCTCCTATAGTAATTATGGCATTTTTATCAGATGATTTGTTTAGAAAAAGTAGAAGGTCGTTGTTTTTATTACACGCTATTGTTTATTACATGTTAATTGTTCCAAAATCAAAATACTAGGAAGAATCTATTGATAACTTAGTTAAATATCCCTCTAAACCTTGTGAGTCTTTTGGTTCATCTCCTAAGTTGATTGATATTTGTTATGTTCTTTAGATTGTTAGTTAAACATCATGTAATTGGCTTGTTGTGTCCTATTGAAGTTGTGAAGTTATCCATTTAGATTTCAATTTTTTCCACCAGTTGTTGGGTTTCACATTTGTACTCCCATTGACCCTTTGCTTCATAATAGTGACATTTTCTAAGCTTAGAGTTGTTTGGGTTTGTTTGGAAACTCTTGTGGTCCTTTGCTAAAATGTGTTTTTGTGAAAGTCCATGAATCCTTTGAAAAATGGAATTACAATGTTTTTGATTGGGAAATTTATTACATTAAAAACTTTAAATCTCATTTTTATTTGTGCAATTGTGATGAAATAATCTTTTGGATTTTTTGCATGTTTCCAAATATATTTTTTGTAGCAAATTGATCATCTTAAAGGACTAAACAAAGTAGTTTTGACTTATGTCATGACAATTAGATTTTGGTATGGAGATGTCAAAGCTAAGAACATGCATTTGAAACGACAAAAAAAAACTTTGAGATTTGAAGACTTCCTTGAGCTAGCTAGGGTTTTCTATATCTTCCACTTCTTCAATTCCTTTTACCATTTGAAGCCCCTTTTGTTATTTTCCTTAAACTTCCTATTTATTTCATTATCTTTTTAAGCCTTTTTGTTTCAATCTTTCAAGCTTTGATAACATGTTAGAAGTTTTTTTAACTATGGGATTTAACTTTTATGATGGTGATTCACTAGTAGAAAAATTGTCTTTTGCAACTTGTCTTATGCAATTACACATGTCGCATGTGACATTTTTTAGTTGCATAAAACAAATTGCAAAAGATAATTTTTTTTTGAATGATTATATATGCAACAAGGTAAAATGATGATAAATTGACATTGTCACAAAAATTGATTTGTTAACTATATTAGTGCACAAGGGTTCTCATTCCCTACAAAGAAGATACAACCTAAATAATAAATAGAAAGAAAGGAAGTTTAGAGGGACACAAGTTTGGAACTTTCTAAAGGATGGATAGATAGACCCATAGATGAGATGAAGAAAAAAACAATCCATTAGAGGGATGAACATAGTAATGTACCTTTAGTAACCCTAATGTTTAATATTATTCATGTTATAGTTCTAAGAAAATTTAATTAAAATTCTACTTTTTGAATTTTCTTTTTAACCATGATTAAACATGTTAATTTGAAAGAAATCAGGTTTTAAATAATAATAAACACATTTGAATAATAATTTGGAATTGGAATTAAGTGGGGTGAAGGTGGCATTACACATGTAATTTTTATTTTTGGAATATGTTTTTCAAATATGTAATCTTTTATTTTTTTAATATAAATGATTGGGTTTAGTCATGTAGTTGATACATGTGGCCATATTTACTTGGTGCTAGAATGTTAGTAACTAAAAAAAATCAATTTTGGATTATGATTAGGTAGGTATAAGTAGATCTAAATTAATGTTGTGTGGATATTTTGATCCAAGTGTTAGAATTGATGATTCTATGTTTGTGTATAAGAACTAACCTAATTAGATCCAAAGATTAAAAAGTTAATGTAAACCTTTGCTTGTTAAATCTTTGATCATGATAAAACTAGGGTAGAATTTGAAACCTTGTACCCACCCATTTTCAATGGATGAAATCCCCAAGGACCTCCTCAAGTTTGAGTATTAGGTTTTAGGGTTGTGTGTGTGTGTGTTAGTTCATACTTGGTATTTAGGTTTTTGTGTCATTTTTAGTTAAGGTGAAAAACTTATTCTCACTTGTTTCATCATCTATCTTATGGGGCACATTGTTGTTGGTTGTTTTCAGGACTTAAATGTTAAATTTTAATGTACCAAACACAAATTTTAAAAAAATGTTTCCTCACCATAGTGCAAAATGATGTGATTCACAACTTGTTTAACGAGAACAATAATTCCTTATCATCTATATGTGAAGGAAAATAGTTTGTTTATTTTGGTTTTGTAGTTATGAGATCCACCAAATTGGGATGCTTGAGATTGTGTTCTTGGTGTCTTTGGAAAGCTCTCAACAAGGAGGCTTGGTTCCATGACGTTTCGACTTGCAATGCAAAAGTTCTTGAATATTGAATGATTTTTTCACTGAAAATTAAACTAAATCGTAGCTGAACATTTCAGAGGAATTGGAATGTGCCTTTGGTGTTGTTGAAAAGATCTTGATGGGCAAGATTTGATGTAATTTATTTGGTAAGATTTGGATTCAGAATGTGGCAGATCTTAATTTTTAAGTGATTTCTGCTGCTGAAAATTCGAATAAATTCCAAAAAACCAGGTTTTGGATGGAAACATCAGTTGAGGATGCGGTAACATTTGAATGTCTACCATTCAAATCAAGTAGAAGGAATTGTGATGTGCCTTTGGTGTTGTTGGAAACATCTTGAAACTTCAAATTTAATGGATTGGACTTAGGATTGATTTGTTGTGAGATTTGGACTTAGGACGTGAGACAATGTTGATATGTTGAGTTCATCTTATTTTGTAATGCGTTCACACTTGCAATATTCAATTAAAGTAAATGTTTTTCTTTCATATTTGATTTTTTAAAAATGGGATATAAATGTACCTTACAAAATAATGTCATATGTTGTGTCCACCCCATAATATAACAAGTTCACACTTGGGCCAATGACGCATACCACACTAGTTATATTAATATATGCTTTTGATAACTTGAACTCCTTGATGCTTAAAATCACTCCTATTGAATATGTTACAACCCTAAATCTAGATCGCATCCAAAATTACATCCTCTTTCAATAATCATAAACTCTACCCTTGATAACCACATTATTTGGGCAAAACCATATTATTGTCTAGAAAAGTAAGAACAAGCCATTAATTGCATTATCTACATTGCCTATTTATCTACATGTGCATTCACACTTGGTGTTAAGGACTTTGGTGTTAAAAGTCCCCTAACACCGAGCTAGTCATTTAGGACCTAAACCTATTTACCACAAACATTTTATGTTAACATTCACTTAATATTAAACAATCACCCATTTAACATTGGGTGCCACCTAAGATGCCAACTAGATTTTCACTTAACATTAGGTGTGAATGCACCTTCATAAGTACAAACCTCTAACTTACCACTTACATTTCCTACCTGTTTTACTTGTCATACTTGATGTAATTGAACTACACCTTATAGAACATAAAAATGCGCATGGCACTTAATTTATATATTTGCTGCCCGAGGGCTTCTGGTGAAAGGAGCACACAACTTTTAATGCCCTAGGGCTTATTGGTGTAAAGTGGGGCCAACATGTAGTGCCTTAGGGCTTTTAGGTGTAAGGTTTCGTCCAAAATATTGGCCGTGTCTTTTTAACCTGACTAAGGCCCTTGGATTCGGGCATTTCCAAATTTTGCTCCCATATTTTGGCTCTCACCTATTATTATTATTATATTAGCTCGGGGCCAAAATCCCTTAAGCTACTATGCTCTAAAATGAATCTAAACACAATATCCTTCTTGCCTTGGTAGGCAAGGCCAACAAATATGAGGTTTTTGGTTTTTACCATGTTACTAGGTAATGTATGTGCCTTTTACAAGGGTGTAATGCCTACTACCAAGGCTTTACACTATACATAAAACTCCATGCAACTCTATTATGTTCTCTTGCCAATATAGTGCGAGAGCTAACCAAACATGGAAACCTAATGCATAGGTGTTTTCGGAAATTAAGTAAATTCAAAAAATTCAAAACCAATTTATATTACCGCCTTAAAAAATGAATATTAAATATTGGTTATGACTTCTTTAATACATACTAACATAATTGAACCCTATAGTAATAAATGACCTCCAAAAAATCATCAATTATCTACTCCAACTTAATGCCTTTGCAAAATAAATACAAGGTTTGTCATTCCTATCTTAAAAGTTACACACGCAACTACTTTTAGGTAGGAATTTTTCCTAGTATAAATCATTTAATACGTGCTACAATTGTAGGTCCCTTCAACCATAACATTCATGCATATAAAACACATTTGAAAGGATATTTTGTAATTAAAATTTTATGAATTGTAAAACTTCAAATTAAATGAACCATGTTTATTGACATGTAATGTTTATTATCAGGGATATATTTGTGCCATGTGTGAGATTTAAAATTCTAAATCTAAGCAATAAGATTTAAATATATGTTGAACCAAACTTACCCAAATTGGCATATAATTAAATTCATATCACTTTTCAACATTAGGAATAATTTGGCACTCATGTGTCACCAAGCATGAAAGGGTGAAAGCATGAATAGGTGGACAATTTGGATTGTCACACTTGTAATTTTTTTGCATTACATACAAACATAAAATTTAAAATCATATTCAAAATTAACATTGTTAATTTTTTTAAATTATTCATATTGTCATAGACTTTAATGAGAATCATCATAATTTTTTTGGATCAATTCTAAAAAGATTATGGAGTTGTAATGAACTTTTGAAATGACAACATTATGTTTGTCACATAGAAAAAATGAAAAACGTGGACTCAACAAAATGTCAAAGTCTAGTGTCAAAAAAATAAAATAAAACATCATCAAATGAAGAATTTATTAGTGAAATACATTGAAAATTTCCTAGTATATATATTTTTAATTTAAAAAAGTTTTAAATGTGTGATTGTTGTAAATTTTTATCCTTCAAAGTCCATTTCACATTAAAAAAATTTAATCTTTTGCATAAGTTTTTTTATCAATCACATGTTTAGGGATATTCATAGATTGACTTATTAATATTTATGATTAAAAGCATAGGAGATAATTATAGGATTTATGGTTTCATAGTTATTAAAATTGCAAAAAGATTGTTAGTATTAGATTATGGACTATAAGGACCACTTTTGAACCACCTAACCATGCTTTCACCCGAAAATGGATCAAAACACAAAAAATAAATTGTTTGTTAACAATAATTAAAACATGCTTGATTCAAAATATTGGTGTCCTAAATCTTGTGTTTTCATTTTCATGTTTTCTCCTCAATTTACAATAGATAACGATTTTGTTTAATATCAAATGATTTTAAGACTTTTTTTTGAGAAAACAATGCTAATGGGTAGAAATAATTTAAACTTTGAATATAAATCTAGTTTAGTAAATATGAAGTTGCGCAAGAATGGATGGTTGTCATGAAATGTCATGACAACCATAATGTAAGAAATAATAGAGGCATAAGAAAAGAAAGACATGAAGGATGGAGCAATGTTGGACGAATATTGATTTTTGAATAGATCAAAGTAGTCTTGGTATTGGGGTTTTTTTCTTCCATTCCTAACAAACACTAAGTATTAGTATTGGGTACTTTTAAAAAGCTTTCATATTAGTTTGGTACTGGTATTAGGTCCCAAGTTGATTAATTATTTTTAAACATATGACATGTATAAACTTGGAATTGATATTTGGTATAAAAGCATGTATATCTTTTTGTGAAGTCAAAACCACTACACATTCCATCATGAGAGAATCCATGTCTTCCTCAACTTTAAATCATGTATTAACAAAACGATTAAACTCACACATTTAAACATTAGTAGAGAGGCTTAAGAGATTCAACTTTTAACAAGTTGAGTTTCCTTGCTCTTCCAAGAAGGCACCTAATATCCTAAAGAACCAATAGTCTTGAACTTGTTTGCACTAGGGTTACTATTCAAACCTACCAATCCTCCAATTAGGCTTATGCAAAAAACAATTCTTGACAATATACTTGGTATTATTTCAAGTCCCATAGTAGACTAGTACTTTGAGGTATTTTCATTCATCTTGTGTAAACTGCTCACAGAATTTAATTTCCCCAGTCTCAAAACTTCACTTCACTCTAGTCAGCAATTAAACATGGTGGTCTCAGGGTAGGCCAGGAGTAAACCCTAATTCCTCCTTAACCCCTTTACCCTTTTGAGTGACGCCTCTTAGTAGTGGCCATATTAATCCCAAAAAAAAATGTTCAATTTTTTTTTTTTTGAGTTTGAACTCAGTGACCCTGATTTAGTTCAAACATGGGATATTTGTAATATTTAGAAAAAAATTTAAATGGATTTTTGGATTTTTTACCAATGGTACCAAACTTGGATGCTGGTTGGTCACCCAAAGGTTCTCAGGGTGTACTAGGCCTCCTGCCCCTCACTTGATTGGTTTCTTGACTCATTACCCCCCGAATTTGTTTTTATAAACAAAACCTTTTTGGGGGGGGGGAAAAAAAAGAAAAAAAAAAGAAAAAAAAGTCTAGTATAGTCCAGTGCCAAGTCTACAAGAACAAAACCAACCCTTATCCGCCACGTGTGAAAATCCAATTAGAAATCAACACGTGGCCCAACTGCTATCCGTCCGTACCATACGTAGTCGTTATGATGCGCACGGCGGCGAATGTGGAGAGGTGTAGGAAACTGTTGTAAGTAGGTAGGTATGTAGGTAGGTAGGTAGGTAGGTAGGCTGGTCGGTTACATAAGTACGTAGGTAAGTAGGTCCAATCAATTACTGGACAGAAAACCAACAGAAAAATGATAATTACGAAACTAATAATTACTTTTTAACAATTATTTTTATTCTGTCCAATAGGAAGCCGCAGTCTGACAATCACTGCTGATTGGTGGATCTGCCAAACACAACTTTTTTGAAAACTGTCAGATCTGGCACGTGTGGGAACCTCAGTGGGGAAACGGACCTTATGAAAACGGGTCTTTTGTGGGTAGAGCGGGGGGTAAACTCATGTTAGGATGCATTGAATTTTTTTTTTAGGAATTTCTTTATGTGGCGACTTTAAAAGTGGATGCCATTCAGTCATAGTAACGATGCGGAAAAAAATGGCAATCATCCCTCTAAAGAATTACCCAAATATGGCTATCAACCAGAAATGGACTTCCAAATCCATCTTTAATCATCCTTCTACATATATGCATCCATCCATCCATCCATCCTCCATCCATGGGCTACACACACTCATAACCAAATTAAAAAATTTGGCGATTTTTACTTTCTTTTTTCCCTCGCATTTGGCAATAGAAACCCTCGGGTCAAGATTATTTCATTTTTTAATTTCTGGATTTTTTAATTTCGCTTTTTGGAGGAATTTCGCCAGTAAAAACAAAACGCTTACTAGGATGTCTAGGGTAGGGTAGGGTAGGTTCGCCTATAACGGCGCAGCTTTCACTATCCCCTTGTTGGCTGGAGTACTTGTTGCATCGCCAGTTTCGACAAGTTCTTGCTTCTTGTATATTTGCATTTCCAGTTTTAGTTTGCGGCATTGTTTATCGTTCTCGAGTTCTGTAAGCTTCGCCTCTTGTGTTCTTTAATCCCAGCTTGTTTTTTTGCTGTCCCGCTTCAGGGTAAGTTGTTTTTTTTTTTTTTGTGGGTTGTTGAG
>Ga0209208_10000337_pt1 | contig 58248 bp, 50 predicted proteins | sample S1TSphfallax_3_FD_187694 | JGI IMG/M metagenome (GOLD analysis project Ga0209208, IMG submission 187694) | Host-associated microbial communities from peat moss isolated from Minnesota, USA - S1T2_Fd - Sphagnum fallax MG (SPAdes) (version 2) | ecosystem: Host-associated > Plants > Peat moss >... | reverse complement strand
TGAACCCCAAGGCGCCCAGGGCGTCGAGATAGTCGCCGTTCTTGTCGAACCCTGCGGCAAGGCCGAGGGGATGCGCGAAATCGAGGCCGAAACAGCGCACCGCGAGATGCGCGGGAATTGCCGTCGCGGGCCACAAAGGGCGCAGCAATTTCAGGCCCGCGAGGCCCCAGTCGTGGGCGCGTTCGGGGTCAAGACGGGTCAGGAGTGGCAGCGAACTTTGCGCGATCGCCGGCAGGAAGCGACTCATCGAATCATCCGGTGGTGTTGTTCATGGCTGCGCCCTCGAGCATGGGTTTCATCCTACCGTGATTGCGGTGCTCATGCCGTTCGCCGGGAGTGCTCAGCGCGGTGATCCGAAGTCGCGCTGACGATGCCTCGTCAGCGCGGTTGTTCGCCGAAGCAGCGGTGCCCGCAATCAGAATTGCGGGAGCAGCACGCTGTCGATGAGGTAGATCACCCCATTCGATGCCTGGATCGGCCGTAGCGTAACCACCGAATTATTGACGGTGACGGTCAAACCGTTGATTCCATAGCTGAACGAGGGGAAAACCAACTCGCCTTCCACGGTTTTGATGGGTGAGGGAGTCAAACGATCCGCTCCCGCTGCGACGTGATACAGCAACACGCTCGCCAAGATGGACGGATTGGCGTTTAGATAATCAAGAAGTGCAGAGGGGACTTTCGCGAATGCGGAATTGGTGGGAGCAAAGACGGTGAACGGACCCTTGCCTTCCAGCGTCTTGACCAAGTTGGCGTCGGTCAACGCCTTGACCAGATCCGACAAATCGGGATCGGCCACGGCGATCTCAACGATGCTTTCGCTCGGTGCGGCGACGGCGATGGTGGCCGAGATCGATCCGGTGAACGCGAACCCCACGATCAACAGCGATTTCAAATGATTTAACATAATAAAACCCCTTATATGGTTGATTCTACGGCTTCCCCCAACGAGAACGCCGCCGTTGGGGAGATCATTCAATCGATAGTCCGTTACCGGTTGTTCTCTCATGCCTGATCCCCTGTTGGCCGCTTCGCGCGGGGGGTTTTTTTGGATTCAGCTCGCTGTGCCCTGGAGACTGCGGGTGTCACTCAAACCGGCTGCCAGCGCTCGGCGGCACGACCTACTGTGAGCACCGATCGCCCGCGTGCCCACAGCAGGCCGGCGAACACGCCGTACGCCAGGCTTGCCGCCACGGAGAAGCCCGCGTCCGCCGCCCACTCGCGATGCAGGGCGAGACAGACGCCAACCAGGTACTTGGTCAGGAACAGTCCGAGGATGAGCATCATGGGAATCCAGCTCCCCGGTACCGACACCTGTCCGGTTGACGGCCGCCATTCGGCGCCGTGCACCGCCACGGCGCTGCGCAATACAGTGGCCGCCAGGGCGGCACCGGCGATCCAGGCCAGTAGCGCTGCCGGTGAGGCACCGAAGGCCTGGATTACGCCGACCAGCGACAGCAAGGCGAAAAGCACCGGCCGGATTGCGGCGCGGGTGCGGCTCATGGTGCGGGGCTTGGATTGTGCGATGCCGATCGCCACCAGCGCGGCCAACGCGATCCAGACCCAGAGTGGTGTGTGAGTGATGATGTCGATGAACATGGCGGGCTCCTTAAAGTGAGTGGTCTTCGGAGGCGACTCTGGCGGTTCTGAGGCCGGCACCGCAATGTCATGCGACGAACGGTCATGCGATGAGGGTAAAGCGCCGATGGCAGGGCGCGAAGCGTCGGTACCTCCATGTCTGGAATCTCGCCCCGTTTGCGTTGTAGTCTATAAGTGCACTTGCGGGGAGACTTGCAAGTCGTCGCGATAACGCTAGGTTGCCACGGTTTAGGCTTAAAACGACAAGGAGCACTTACCATGATTTATCGTCTCGGCTTCGATGGCCCGGTGTCGGGCGAACTGGCGCGACTGCTGCTGGGGGTGGAGGGACGGTTGAACTTCTCGAGACCCGGGATCTCGGCGCAGGTGGGAGCATCGGACGCCTCTCCGGGGGCCGCAAGTGCACCGGATGACCCGAAGACCAAGGGCCCACATGAACCCCCCGCGCTACTCTTCGAAGACCCAAACACCTATATTGGCCTCGCAGCGGGGGTATTCATCACCATTTTTGTCGTGTGGATCCTCAGAACCCGGCAAACTCAGCCGAGTCCGCAGCGCTAGTTTTTTGAGGAGCTTCCCGCGAGATCGGCAAGCAATGCCGAGCTCTCAACCATCGCCGGGCTGCCGGGCGCATAGAGTCGAGCTACCGCCCCACTCGCTCGTTGTGCAAAGGTCGCCGCGCCCTTTGGGTCGCCTGCGAGTAGGAGCGTTCGGGTTCGAACGCTCCAAACATAGGGCTGAATGCGAATGTCATAATCGCCTTCGATGTGATCCAGCTTTTCGAGGGCCCGCGCGCTGGCATCGACTGCCCCCCGAACGTCGTGCCTCGAGATCGCAACGGAAGCCAGCCCAGCCTGTGCGTAAATTCCGGCCTCGCTCGCGTGCCCGGCCGCAAGCAGGAGGACTTCGTGAAATACCTGCTCCGCCTGATCGATTGCATTTTGGCTCAACAAGAATCGTCCCCATCGCTCATAAAAGTGTGCAAGTTGGGCCGCCGGCGCTTGTTCGGATTCGAGCGTTTGTATGGCCGCCAGGAAAGCGCTGCGTGCATCGTCGGGACGGCCCGCGACCTCATAGGCTATCGCCAGATCGAATTTGAGCAGCGCCCAGTCGTTGGAGCGCGGTGTCGACGTCTTCAGCATCGACTCTGCACGCTCCAACAGCATCACCGACCGTGCCGCCTGCCCGTCCGTGGCGAGGCAAAGACCGAACTTACGGAGTACTTGGGCGGCTTCCAAGGCTTCAGTGGCATTGCGGAAGCTTGACCTTTCACGGGGCAAGCGACGCTCCAGATCCTCGAATGCAGCGAGTGCGTCGTCACGTTCGCCGCGGTCGTAACGCAGTAGAGCCCAGTCAGAGGCGATCAAGCGATAATTGGAACTGTCCTGCCCGTAGGTGTGTTCCGCAATCTTGATGCCGCGTTCGAACGGCAGGCGGGCATGCATGTAATCGCCCATCTTTTTCAAGGACAGGGCAAGCCCGGCGTTGGCCAAGAGAAGATCCCCTGCCGCCTGTGGATTCGCGTCGGTCACCGTGATGGCCTGCTGATAATAGTCGGCCGCGCTGCGAAATTGAGAGTGCTCCAGGGCTAGATTCCCCAACTCGATCAGCGCTTCCGAGTAGGCCAGGTTCGTCGGCGCCGCTTTTCTGAACAAACTCACCGCCTGCTCGAGCGATGCCTGGGCCTGAGACGCCGTTACCGCGCTGCCCATCAACGCTTCGCCCTGCATCGTGAGCCAACGGGCACGCATGGCCGTCCGGTCCAGACCGCCTCGATGGATCAGCGGATCTGCCTGCGCAAGAAGCTCGAGCGCCTTCGCATCGTCCCCGTCCGCATCCGCGTTGTAAGCCTGCCCCAGCAGTCCGTCGATGGTCCGTGGATCTACGGGTCCCAACTGTTGCTTGCCGAGCTCCGTCTCACGCGCATACAGCGCGGTGGACCGCTGCGTCTCATCGAGCTCCCGGTAGATATCCGCGGTGACGCCCAAGAGCTCGATCTGGGTTTCCGGCTGCTGTTTGAAAGCGCCTTCGATCTGCTGCGAACTGATGTCGAGGAGTTCGCGGGCGGTGATCTGACCGCGCGGCTTGTCGGCGGCGATGCGCGGATCGCTGGCACGGAACACGCCGACGAGAAAGTCCTTGATGGCGGTGGCGCGGCGCGCTTCGCGTTCGGCGCGCACGGCCTGCCAGGCGATGCCGGCGCTGCCGACGACGAGCACGAGCATGAAGGCCACCGACATGGCGACGCCGATGGCGTGGCGCCGCACGAACTTCGCGGCGATGGTGGCGGCCCTTACGTGCCGGGCGGAGATGGGCCGGTGCTCGCGGCTCCGTATCAGGTCTTGCGCAAAGGCCTCGGCAGAGCGGTAGCGCTCGTTGGGGTCGGGTTCGAGCGCCTTGGCGATGATGGCATCGAGATCGCCTAAGAGCGCACGGCGCAGCTCCCGGTCGCGGAGGCCCCCGACCTCCGCGGCATAGTCGGCGTTGATCGACGAGGAGGCGCGGATCGTCTGCTGCCGATCGACTGCGATCCTCGGATCGCGGCGCGGTGGGCGTTTGCCGGTGAGCAGCTCGTGCAGGATCACGCCCAAGGAGTACAGATCGACGGCCACGGTGATCGGCGCTCCTGCCAGCTGTTCCGGGGCCGCATAACCCGGCGTCGCAATGCAATTTCCGAATCGCGTCAACTGGGTTGCCTCGCTCTCGGTGTCGCCGTGCAGCAGCTTGGCGATGCCAAAGTCGAGGAGCTTGATGCGGCCGTCGCGCGTCACCAGGATGTTCGAGGGTTTGAGATCGCGATGCGCAACCAGTCGCCCATGGGCGTAGCCAACGGCGTCCAGGATCTGCAGGAACAGTTGCAGCCGGCCCTCGAGCGGCAGCCGGACGGAACAACAGTGGTCGACGATCGATGCGCCGTCGACCCATTCCATCGCCAGAAACGGATGCTGTGAGTCATCGACGCCGGCGTCGAACAGTTGGGCGATGTGGGGGTGCGAGAGGCCCGCGAGAATGTCGCGCTCGCGCTCGAAACGGCGCCGCACCACGCCGGCCATCAAGTGAATGTGCGGCAGTTTCAGCGCGACCTGGCGGTTCAAGGTGCCGTCGCTGCGTGATGCCAGCCATACCTCGCCCATGCCGCCGTGACCTAATCGTCGATCCAGGAGATAGGGTCCGACCTGTTGCCCGCTCACAAAGTCCGCTGTGTCGTCTGCCGGCCCGTCGTCGATCATCGGCCCCCTCATGAATCCGGTGTCCAGAGTGTCCGGCCCGCGCGCGAGCACGCGCAGCAACCACGGCCGAACGGCGGCGTGCTGCGGCCCCAGCGCCGCGAGCCATCGTCGCCGGTCGGCATCGTCGAGCTCGAGCGCCTCATCCAGCAACGCGGAAAAGGCAGGCCATAGTTCGGCAGGGCAGGGCAGTCTAGCCACGGTCGGAATTAGCCACGGTCGGAATCAGCCACGGTCGGACAACATGGCCTGCAGCAGCACACGTGCCTTTTGCCAATCGCGCTGCACGGTGCGCGCCGTGATGCCGAGAGCTTCGGCCACCTCCGATTCGTCGTAACCGCCGAAGTAGCGCATCTCCACCACTTTGGCCAGGCGCGGCTCGACCTTGGCGAGATCGGCGAGGGCGTCATCGATCAGCAGCGGCTCCGCGTCCGCCGCGACGGCCTCGCCGATCGACGTATTGAGTGTGATGTGGCGCTCGCCGCCGCCGCGGCGTGCGGCGTTTCTTTCGCGCACCAAATCGATGATGACCGAGCGCATGATCCGCGAACAGTAGCCCAGAAAGTGGGCTCGGCTCTCGATGCGCAAATTGTGCTGGGCCGCGAGGCGCCTGTACGTATCGCTCACCAGACCGGACGTGTCGAGGAGTGTCAGAGGTCCGTTCGACCGCAAACGGGCATGGGCGAGCCGACGTAGGTCCTCATAAGCCGACGAGCTCAACGCAGCAATGTCGACTGACCCGGATACGGGTGGATCAAGTTTGGGTGAATTGTCCTCCGACAAGGCATCCCTCCCGTGTCGCGGCTACGCCGATTATAGCCGGTCAAACCCCGCCCCGGCCAATCGCCATCCCTGCGATCGCGCTCGCGATGTCGGTTTCTGCGGCCTAAGCGCGTCTATTTCGAAAGACGGTACGGGAACCATCGCCGTCGCGACAGGCACCGACCATCGTCCGAGACTTGCCCCCATCACCATCAAGGAGAGTGTCATGTTCATTCAGGATCAGAGACCAGAGGATGCCGCAGACGCGCCGCTGCCGGCACGCACCGACAGCAGCCGCCAATGTCCCTACTGCGCGGCGCCGCCCGGACCCGATAGCACCGAGTTGTCGCTGGCAGCAGCGGAACTCGGGCTTTTGACCCACTTCGTCGGCTTATCGGAGCGAATCTCGGGGAGGCAGTCATGAGCGGCGCGTCGACAGTGCGGCGTGGCCTGCCCGGCGCGCAGGTCCTCGAGAATTTGGGCTTGCTGAGCGACTTGGCCGGCACTTGGCAGGGGACTGGTTTCAATCTGGTGGCGAGGCCGTTCTTTGGACCGCCGAAAGCCAACCTGTTCCTCGAACTGAATCGGACGACGGAAATATTGCAATTCGAGCCCATCCTGTCCTCCATTCCCAATCGCGGCACCTTCCAGGACGACATCGAGCTCTTCGGGCTGACGTACTTGCAGCGGATCATCGATTCGGACAACGGCGGCGCGCTGCACATCGAACCCGGCATTTGGGTGACCCAGCCGCCGACGTCGCAGCCGCATGTGAATCCCCCCAAGGGCGGCCAGATCGTCGCGCGCATGGCTTCGATACCCCACGGCAATGCGCTGCTTGCGGGTGGCGCCGCGACCCGGTTCACGGGTCCTCCCGTGCTCGGAGCGGGTGGTGGGGTGGCGAACCCCGCGGGCTCCGTGTTTCCTTCCTTCAACAGCACGCCCGTGACACTCCCCGTGTCGCCCGGCGTGCTCACCTTGAGCGCCGCCGGCACGCAGGAGTCTTTGGCCGCGCCGGCGGGGGGGTTCTCGCAATATAATTTGTCGATAGCGGCATCGCTCACGTCCGTACCGCCCAATCCACGCAGTCCCTTGGAAAGTACGCTGCCCGAGCTGCCGAACACCATCACCCAGAGTGTCGTGAATGACCCGATCGTGCTGCTGCAGGATGTGGTCAAAGCCCAGGTGAATGCCGGCTGCACCTTCGAAGGAACCGTGCTCAACATCGCCACCGTCTCGCCGATTCGCTTCTTTACGACGGCGCCCAAAGCGCCGCCGGCCGGTGGTCCCACCATTTCCGTGGACGTGTCGGATGGGACCGGAGGGACGGAGAATCTGCCGTTCCTCAAAACCAACGCGAAGACGGCTCTGGTGTATTCGACCTTCTGGATCACAAAAGTGACGCCCAAGAGCGACCCATCCTTCATGCAACTGCAGTATGCGCAATTCGTGTTATTGGATTTTCCGGCGGCATTGGTGAAGGCACCGACACCTGCGCCCAATCCACCGCTCGAAACGGATCAGGGACTGCTCAACTTTGGCTGGCCCCACGTTTCCGTGGGTACCTTGCTGAAGACCTTCGGTTAGGCGCGACGCCACGTTAGGGGCCATGCCAGGCACCGGCCATTGAGGGCTCGGTGCCTGGCAGTCGGCTCGCGTTTGCTCACCGCGGCCGCTTGTTTCCCGATGCATCGCGATGCAGAATCAGCGCGTGCCGTCGATGACCACGTTCATAGCGCTGCTGCGTGCCGTCAATGTGGGGGGAACCGGCAAGCTGCAGATGGCCGACTTGAAGGCACTGTGCGCGGAGTTGGGTTTCACCCGTATCGAGACCTACATCGCCAGCGGCAATGTGGTGTTCGATAGCAGCCTCTCGTCGCAGTCGGTCCACGCCAGGTTAGAGAAGCGATTGCTCGCCCATGCGGGTAAGCCGATGGAAGTCTTTGTGCGAACCGCCGCCGAGATGGCGACCGTCCTCGCAAAAAATCCATTTGCCGAACTTGATCCCGCACTCACCTATGCGTTCTTTCTCCACGTAAAGCCGGACGACGCGGTCTTGGACCGCATTCGCGGACGCGAGCGGGAGGAAATCACCCTGGGTACGCGCGAGATTTACGTTCATTATCCAAAGGGCATGGGGCGGTCGAAACTGCGAATCCCAGCGGCCGCCTCGGGCACCGCGAGGAACATGAAAACCGTCGCCAAACTGGTTGAGCTGGGCGCACCCGCGGACCGGGCGCGATGACGCTGTCGACTGCATGGCCGCCAAGCCGATCGGCAAGGGCTTTCACCGCATGGGCCGCCCTGATGCTCGGCGCCTGCGCCACCCACCCCCAGGCCGCCGTCGACCTGGTGGCATTGCAGGGGCAGTATCAACGCGCGATTGGCGATGCAGCGGTTCGGCATCCGGAGTGGAAGATCCCGCTGTGGTCCTTCGGGGACGCGCCCCGGGTATGGGTGAGTACGTTCACCGATGATCCTAAGCTCGATACCGTGACCCAGCCCAACTGGGTGGCGGCGACCGCCGAAGTTCGCGCGCGGTGCGCGGGCGTGGCCGATCCGGTGCTGTTCCTCGAGGAGCTGTTGGGATTGCCGCCGCAGGTTGCCGCCGCTGCCGGCAAACGTTGGCATGTGTATACGTTCGAGATCCCACAGGACGCCATGTTTCGGCCGTGTCCGGGCGGAGTCGATTTGTCGGTCCCGGACCACCCGCGCTGTGGTGCTGGAACCACCCTCGATCCGCATCTCGATGAATCGACGACGCGGTTTCTCTTGCAGCAGTTTTGGTATGCGCACCGGACGGCCATCGCCACTGGAGGAACGGTGGAGTATGGCTACCCATGGACAGGGATGGGCTTTACCTATGACTGGAATCCGCAGTCGAAGGATCACATCGGCGTCTCGGAGTTCGTCGTCAAGCAAGGGGCTTCACCGAGCAAGACCCAAGACGAGACCCCGGCGCAGTTCTGCCGCGCCGGCAATGATGCAGGCGCGTCGTGAAGCCGGTGGAACCTTCGGCCGTTCGGATCGCCCGCCTGAGCGCATGACGAGACGATTACTTGCCAGCTCGGCCAGGATTTCTTGGCAAATCGGCCAATTTGATCTCTTGACGGGCGCGGAGCGGCCGGGTGATATAGAGCTTGTAGGGAACTTGCATTCCTCCGGGCTCGCTCTTGGGTCATTCAGGCCGGACGTGCGAAATCACCATGCGCGGTGTTCGGTCATGCATCTTTGGTTCCACCGAGTTCCCTGGATGATGCGAGAAAGATGCGTAAAGCCGTGATCGCGACTGTAGGTGTTGCCGCCGTGGTCGTGGTGCTGGCCGCGGTGGCGTGGTTGCGGCCGCCGGATTTGATCCGGGTGGGCGCCGGCTACACGGCGAAGATCGTCTGCTCCAACGTGTTCCTGGCGGGCCGGGAGGCCGATGTGGTGTTGCAGACCGACGTGCAGGCGCCTGGGAATCCGTTGCTGCGCCTCATGCAGGTATCGGTGGATCGTGTGCGGGGTGAGGTGCGCGCCGGCTTGTTCGGCTTCATCGGCGGCGGCCTCGCCGTGTTCCGGCGCGACACGGGATGTACGGTTCTCCCGGACGGGAAGCTCGATCGGGTTGCCGACGATTCAGCCGGCACCCCCGGTGCCGCGCATGGCACTTCTGCGGCCGTCGCCACCGCGGCGGTCGTGGCCCCGTCGGATGCCCCGTGGCCCGAGGGCGACGAGGCGCTGACCGATCCGTCGCTGGTACCCATCCTCGCCGACGAAACCCTCGCCGGGCCCGGTATGCGGGCCATCGTCGTCGTGCATGCAGGCCATCTCGTCGCCGAACGCTATGCCGAAGGATTCGGGCCGCGAACTCCGCAGCTCGGCTGGTCGATGACCAAATCGGTGACTGCGGCGCTGATCGGCATTTTGGTCAAGGATGGCCGAGTCACGACTGATCAATCGGTGGGACCTTCACTGCATTGGCCGAGCGGAGATCCGCGCGCCAAGATCACGATCGCTGACCTGTTGGCCATGTCGAGCGGACTTCGTTTCAACGAGGCGTACGGTGCGGTCTCGGATGTGACCCGCATGCTGTATCTCGAGCCCGACATGGCGGCGTTCGCCAGCGCACAGCCGTTGGTGAATCCCGTCGGTACGGTGTGGAGCTATTCGAGCGGATCGGCCGTGTTGTTGTCGCGAATTTTTCAAACCGCCGCCGGTGCGGATGCGCTCACGATCGTGCGGCAGCGCTTGTTCGGGCGGCTGGGAATGACGAGTGCGGTCATGGAGACCGATGAGCGCGGTACGCTGGTGGGCTCGTCGTACCTGTATGCCACCCCGCGCGATTGGGCGCGGTTCGGATTATTGTTGGCGGACGATGGGGTGTGGCAAGGCCAAGAAATCTTGCCGCATGGCTATGTTGCGATGATGGCCTCGCCGGCCCCGGCGTCTGGCGGCGAATACGGCCGCGGACTGGTTTGGCGTTGGGCGATCCATGATGACACGCCCGGTGTGAATCCCGACGCAGCCTTCGGTATTCCTGCCGATGCGTTCTGGATGTTGGGCCATGATGGCCAGTCGGTCACCATCATTCCGTCGCTTGCGCTGGTGATCGTCCGCTTGGGATTGACACCGTCGCGTGACAATTATCATCCGGAGCCGCTGGTGCGGGCGGTGATGAACGCATTGAAGTGAGGGTTCAGATTCTGCCGTACCGACCGTTAACAAGGTGCGAAGGCGGATCATCGCTGCCAGCGCATCTTTGCCATGTTCGTGCGAAAAGGAATCGGTCTCTTGCGCGTCAATCGACGGAACTACTACCGAATCCTGCATGTACAGCCGGAGGCACCCGTCCAGATCATCACGGCGAGTTATCGCACCATGATGTCCAAACTAAAGGCGCATCCCGACCTGGGTGGGGATACCTCCTCGGCGGCATCAATCAATGAGGCGTACGCCGTGTTGAGCGATCCCGCCAAGCGCGCTCGGTACGATGAAGAGCGTCGGCAAACCTCGGCCGCTCGTGCACCGTCCATGGTCCGCGCCAAGACTGCGCCGCGGACGGCGCCGGTCGCCACAGCCTCAGCACCATCGTCAGCGGCAGCGGCCCCCACCGTTGCGCGGCTCACCGAATGTCCGTTCTGTCGGGCTCCGGCGCCACCGTCGATTGGGCCGGCGACCCGCTGTGCGCGGTGTGCAAGCCCGCTGGCGTCTCCGCCGGCTCGAGCAGCGGGTGGGAAGGAATTCGTCGGCCGGCGGGCGGTGCCGCGCATGTCCCGCGCGGACTCGGCAACCCTGTTTTGTGACTGGCAGGTAGCGGGTCATCTTGTCGAGTTGCGCAATATTTCTTTGGCAGGGGTCGCGCTCGTGACCGATCTACCCGTGCAGCGGGGCCATGTGATCCGCGTTGTCGGGACTCTGTTCGATGTGCTCGCGGTGGTGGTCAACACCCGCCGGGTCGGTCCGCGCAGCGTGTTGCATGCCACCCTGCGCACTGCGCACTTCAGTCGCCCCCACGGCGTCATGGTGTCGACTAAAGCCTGATTCATGGGCCGGAGTGGTCCAGCGCGGCTGAATTCGGCCGGTCAACCCCCTCCTATGTCGGGTGCCAGGGTCTTGCCTGGGCACTCGGCGTGCAACATAGTGTTTCTCAGTCTTGAGCGGGAGAAATGCGATGGATCCGATTTCGACCACGATCACGGCGCCGATTACGATCACCGCAGCCGGAAGCTATCCTAGCCCGCTCGACATAACGAGTTCTGGCAAAGTCGATCCCTTCTACCGCTCTTTCTATGGGGATGCCGGCATCTCGAGTTCGCTCGCGAGCGCGAGCCTCACGAATGATGGCGCTATCTACGGCGGTGTGAGTGCCATCGGCGGCACGGGCGGCGCCGGCGTCGATTTCACCGCGACTGCGACGCTCGACAACTACGGCAGAATCACGGGCGGCGGCGGCAATATCTTTTCGGAAGGTACCGCCAGCTCCGGCGGCATCGGCGTCGACATGAGCGGCGGGACGCTCGAGAACGGCGATAACATCGGCGGTGGCGGCGGAATCTATGGCGGGAATGGGGGTGTCGGCGTCGAGATGACCGGCGGCACGCTTTTCAACGGCACGGCACACAACAACGGTGAACCCGATATTCATGGTGGCGAAGGGTCGGGCGCCGGTTCCGGCGGCACGGCCCTCATCATGGATGGCGGCAGCGTCACCAACGCCTCGGGGGCGTTTGTGATCGGCGGATCCTCCGCTGGGACCGGCACCGGTGGAATCGGTGCGCAACTGGCTGATGGGGCCACCTTGACGAATGCGCTTGGCGGCGACGTTTCTGGTGGCAGTGGCAGTGGTGGCATAGGCGGCCTCGGCGTTCAGTTGGGTGGCAATTCCTTGGTCACCAACGATGGCAGCATCGTCGGTGGCCAGGGGAGCATGAAGAGTGCGGCGGGCGCATCCTTGGCCAACGGCGCTTCGCTCACCAGCGGCGAATACTCGACGATCACGGGGGGTTCCACCGTCTCGGGCATCGTCGGCGATGGCGTGGATCTTGTGGGAAACGGAACGCTCGTCAATGGCGGTACCATTCAAGCTGGCGGCAGCCAGACAACCGCTGGGGGTACGGGCGTCTCCATAGTCGCCGGTGGTTCGCTGACGACCACTGCGCAGGTGCTGTTCGACGGCTTTATCATCACCCCCGCAGGCAGCATCACGGGTGGCACCAGCAACAGCGGCGCCGGCGGCGACGGTGTGTCCGCGACCGGTACTGCAAGCTCGGCTGCAACGGTCACGAATGGCGGCGATATCACCGCCGGCACTTCAGACGGCGCAGCGGGAATCGGGGTCGTGCTGTCGTCATTCGCCTCGATCGATAACACCGGTAATATCAATGGCGGTTTTACGGAGAGTACCACCGCTGCCGGCGGCGCCGGCGTGGTGGTGAATGGATCGGCCGAATACAATCTCAATGCAGCGGGCGCCCTCATGCGCGGCGGCGAAGATTCGGGCGGCACTGCGGGAACGGGCGTCGAGCTCCTATCGGCGGGCGCAAACTTAACCAACCGCGGCTACATCGCCGGTGGCAACAACGGGAACTACACGACGACGGGCACCGCTGGCATCGGCGCCGTCGTCGACAGCGGCGCGACTCTCACCAATCTGCATGATATTTTCGGCGGCGGCGTCCCCAATGGCGGTACCGGCAATGTCGGCGTGCTCATCGACGGCGGCAGGGTCATCGACGCCGGCACCATCAACGGCACCGAATTGACCAACTACGCCTATGACACCCATGCGTATAGCGATTCAATAGAGTTCGGCGCTGCGTCGGGCAGCACCCTGGTGCTCGAACAAACCGGCACGCTCAAGGGGGATCTGGCGGGATTCAAAGTCGGCGACACGATTCAAGTCGACGGGACCGCTCCCGCCGGTTTGACCTTGTCAGGCAGCGCTGCAGCCGGCACCTACGCCATCGGCACGCCGGAGAATGGCACGTTGTATTTCAGCGGAAAGTACACGACCGATCACTTCGTCTTCACGAGCGCCAATGGCAATACGCTCATCACGTTGGCCGAGGGCGCAGCATGTTATCTGCGTGGTACGCACATTCGCACACCCCGAGGGGAGCAGCGGATCGAGACCTTGAGCATCGGGGATCGCGTCATCACGATGAGCGGCGAGGCATGCCCGATTCGCTGGATCGGCCGGCGCACTTACACCGCAGCCCGAATCGCCGGCGATCGGGAGCTGTCGCCCGTTCTCATTCGCGCGGGTGCTTTGGCCGAAGGTATCCCGTGGCGTGACCTGCGGGTGTCGCCCGATCATGCTCTCTATGTCGATGGCATGCTCATCGCGGCGCGAGATCTCGTCAACTCGGAGAGCATCGTTCAGGACGTGTGGTGCGATCCCGCAACCTATTTTCATCTCGAATTCGATCGCCACGAAGTGATCTACGCGGAAGGAGCTCTCGCCGAGAGTTTCGTTGATGACGAGAGCCGCCAGCGGTTCGATAATGCCTGGGAATTTGCGGTGCTTTATCCGAACGCCGTGAGTGGTTCCGCAGCCCTGGTAGCGCCGCGGGTCGAAGCGGGCTGGGAGTTGGCGGCGGCGGCCCGGCGAGTTGCCGCCCGGGCCGGCGCGGCGCGAGGGCGCGCTCGAGGCGGTGAGCGAGCTCGAGGCGGTGAGCGCGCGGGAGGCGTGAGCGCGCGGGAGGCGTGACCGAGTTGGAGAGGTAAGCGCGCGGGAGGCGTGAGCGCTCCGCGTCAGGCCGCGGGGTGAGGGTGTTGGCAGGACGGCGCGCGAGTAGGCGCGCAGCACTGCGACCGGGTACGATGGCGAATGGGCTGTTGTACGGGGTGCGGATCCGGTGATTGGCAGGGACGGCAAGCGCGCGGCGCTCGGGTGGGGTCTGGTATTCGTGTGGCTCATGCTCGGCCGGGCCCATGCCGAGTCGTTGAGTTCGTCGCTGCAGCAACGTGTCCGCGCGGCCACCTTCGAGGTGGTCCAGCTCAAACCGGCGGTCGATACGGTCACCTACGAGAAGGAGTTGCCGCTCGAACTCATTCCCTACCAGCAGCGAATCGATAAATACCGCTCCATCGGCACGGCCTTCGCCATCGGCGCCAATCGCTTCGTCACGGCGGCGCACGTCATCGCTGCCGGCGAGGGGAGTCAGTTCGGCCTGCCCGCGCTACGTACGGCGGATGGCGAGGTGTTCGCCATCGACAAGATCATCAAGTACTCGCTGGCCGAGGACTTCGTGGTGTTTTCTTTGCAAAAGACGCCGCCTGGCAACGCGACTCTCACTGCCGGGGGCCATCCGCAACTGAACGAAACCGTCTACGCCGTCGGCAACGCCTTGGGCGAAGGCATCGTCATCCGCGACGGTGTGTTCACCTCCGAGACGCCCGAGGAGGATCAGGGCCGGTGGCAGTGGCTGAGATTCACGGCGGCTGCCTCGCCGGGCAACAGCGGCGGGCCGCTGCTCGATCACTCAGGCAAGGTGATCGGCGTGGTTCTGCGCAAGTCGGCTACGGAAAATCTCAATTTTGCGGTGCCCTTCAATCTCGTCGCCGGTGCGCCTGAAACGGAGGCACAGGTCGACGGTCGCGAGCCGTATCGGCTGCCCGTCATGGATGCCTCCGAGATCGTCGAGACCCATGAGCGCATCCCCTTGCCCGCGTCCTTGACCGATCTCTATGCAGCACTCGGCAGGATCAAGGAGGCCGCATTTCAGCGCGGTCAGACCAAGCTTCGCGAGGAATTCGCGGGACGCCTGTTTCCCCACGGGCCGACGTCGGCGGAGCTCCTCGTCACCTCCTCGCGGGCGCCGTTTCCGCGCTTGATCCACGAGACCTCGGATCGCGTCTGGTCCGTCGCCGCGGACCAGCCGCACGTGGTTCAATTAGACCAGAATGGTTTCGTGCAATTCCTGAACAACCTCTTTCAGATGCGCGCACCCGACAACGTCGAGTTGGCGACGCTGTACGGAGATTCAAAACTGCAGATGGATCTGCTGCTGAAGGGGGCCGTGTCGCTGCATCGAGCGGTGGGTTCCGATTCGGTCAAGGTCACTTCACTCGGTGCGGCCATCGAACAGGCTTCGTTCACCGATGACTATGGCCGTACGTGGCAGTCCAAGGTTTGGGCGATTCCCTACCAAGATGCCTACCTCGTGAGCATCAACCTGCCGACGCCGCAGGGCTATGTCAGCGTACTTACCGAGGCGCCGAGCAGCGCCAAGGTGCGCGTGCAGCAACAACAGAAGTTCTTGGCCAACTTCGTCTATTTCAGCGTCACGGGCTCGCTCGCTCGGTGGCGGGAGTATCTGGCAACGGGGAGCGTGCCGCCGGCGATCGCGGCCCTCAACATCGAGATCGACCCCGATCGGCAGGTGCGCCTTCATTCGAAGCGTATGGAATTTGCGGCAACCGGCGACCTGCTGAAACTCGACAAGACCGGCGTGTTGCTGCTCGAAATGAGTTTCTTCGCGGACGCCGGCGGCGTGGTCTGGGATCTGGGGGGCATCGCACTGGGTGAAAATCCCCGCGGGGGCAACTGGCTCGAAGTGCACCGGGAAGTAAAGCCCGAAAGTTCGCTGCCCGATTCGTTCCAGAGTAATTGGAGCAAGCTTAGCGCCGGCGAGTTTCCCTACAATGCGAACGCCTTCAGCACCGGCAAGGGAGGCACGCGAATCAACATCGCGGCCCCGCCCTTGGGCGCACCGGTGCGTTACGAGCTCAGCGTGTTCGCCGAGGGGGAACAGAACCAGGCGGTGATGCGGCAGAAACTCGCCCACCTCGAGCACAATTTCAAGGCACTGGAGCGATAGCGAGCAATGTCGCAATGGATATGCGCGATGCGCGATCAACCAAGGGACCACACATGAATACCACGGTGTCATCCGGCTCCGAACCGCTTCGCTTCACCGGCAGCGGTGCCGAATACTTTGGCATTTGGATCGTCAACCTCCTGTTGACGCTGGTGACTTTCGGAATCTACTCGGCGTGGGCCAAGGTGAGGCGCTTGCAATATTTCTACCGGCATACCGAAGTGGCGGGTTCCAGCTTCGATTTTCACGGCAGCCCGACGAAGATCCTGATCGGTCGCGTGGTCGCGGTGCTATTGCTCGTGGTTTACAACTACTCGGTCCGGTTGCACTCTCCGCTGACGCTGTTCGTGCTGATCGGCTTGGCAGTCATCATGCCGTGGCTTTTGCGTAATTCGCTGCGCTTTCGGCTTTACAACACCAGTTGGCGCGGTACGCGGTTTCATTTCCGGGGTACGACCGCCGGTTCCTATCGGGTGTTCCTGTTGAACGGTTTTCTCGCACTGATCACGCTCTACGCGATGCTGCCCTTCGCGCATCAGCGACTGAAGGCTTACCAGCATGACAACAGCTGGTTTGGGCGCACGCGCTGCTCCTTCCACGCCCGCGCCGGCTCGTTCTATGCGATTTATCTGGGTGTGCTCGGCGTCGTAGCGCTGGTCGTCGGGGCATGCCTTGCGCTCGGGGTGGGAAGGGCGATTGCCGGATACCTGAAATTGAAAGCGGAGCATGGTCACATCGATCCTGTGGCGATGATCCGTACGGTGGGAGTCCTCTATTTGGTGGTCGCCTTGCTTGCAGTATCGGTTGGACCGCTGTTTCACGCCTTGATCACCAACCTGATCTGGAGCAACACGCGGCTCGGTGCGCATCGCATCGAGTGCCGTATGTCACCGCCGGGACTGGTGTGGATCACCCTCAGCAACTTCGTTCTGGTGGTGCTCACGCTGGGGCTGTACATACCCTTTGCTTCAGTGCGGCTGGCGCGCTTTCAACTCGAGGCGATCAGCGTGAAGACGGCAGGGGAGCTGCAATTCGAGGCCGCGGAACCGGAAGCGATCGGTGCGGTGGGCGAAGAGGCGGCCACTGCCTTCGATTTCGACATCTCCCTGTAACGGCGAAACCACGACTTTATAAAGGTATGCCAGAGCCGAGCGGCCCCATGCTGGAGGCGCATTATCTCGACGGGCAGTCGACCCAGCTGCGAGTGGTGCAGCTCACCGTCGACGGCGGCGACCTGGTGGTGGCGGGCGAGGGTGTCGCGCTCAAAGTGCCTTTCGCGTCGATCCGTGTGGATGAGCGCCTGGGTCGTGCTCCCCGGCGGCTACGTTTCGATGCAGGCTCATTCTGCGAAGTTCGCGACCTCAATGGGCTCGATGAGTTGCTGCGCCTCGCCGGTCACGCAGATGGCTGGGTCGATCGCATACAGCGTCGCTTCCGCTTCGTGGCGCTTGCGCTGATCGCGTGCGCAGTCCTGGTGTTCAGTTGTTACTACTGGGTGCTGCCGTACTGCGCCGAGCTCATCGCGCAGCGGCTGCCGCCGACGGTCGGCGAGTCGCTGTCCGCGCAGGTCCTGAAAATTCTGGACGGCGGCGTATTGCAGCCGAGTGCGCTCGGCGCCCCGCGACGGCGTGCACTCACCGATGCACTGCACCGATTGACCCTGCCCGGGGGCGGCAGGCCGACCTCGGTGCTGTTGTTCCGGCGCTCACCGCAACTCGGCGCCAATGCGTTCACCCTGCCCGACGGGACCATCGTGGTGCTCGATGACTTGGTCACGACCATCGGCAGCGACCCGCAGATCCTGGCTGTTTTCGCGCATGAATTGGGGCATGCGCAGGCTCGCCACAGTTTACAGCTGTTGCTCCGAGGCACTGTGGTCGGCGGGTTTCTCGCGCTGTACTTAGGCGACGTGAGTCAACTGCTGGCGGCCGCACCGGCGGCGTTCCTGCAGGCGCGCTTTTCGCAGGATTTCGAAAGACAGGCGGATGACTATGCGTCGGCCGTACTGGTGCGCAACGGCATGTCGCCGGGGCTGCTGGCCGATGCGCTGGAAAAGCTGGCCACGCAGCATCCCGAGCGGGCGGGCGGGGGGTATCTTGCATCGCATCCGGCGACGGCTGAGCGTATCCGCCGGCTACGGGATTTGGCCGCCGCGCAATGAGGCGCGCGAGCGGGCGACTGGACACGGGCTGCGGTGCCGGGCTGCGGTGCGCGGTCGGTCATCGCGCGCAGCAGGCTCATTACACGTAGCGCCACGCCGCCAGAGCACCCAGATAAAAGCACAGCTCGGTGAGCTGCTGGGTGATGTCGAGCCGATCCATGAAGCCCATCAGCGGCAAACTCTCTGGGTACGCCCTCTGACCCATGCGCACGGCAATCGCGGCGGCGAGGCCGATGAGCCCGGGTATCCCCAAGAGCGCGGCCGGGGCCAACCCTAAGCTCAAAGCAATGGCCAAATCGACAGCGCTGATCCGCAGAGCGACCGGCAGGTCGGTGGCCATGACCGACACGACGAGTGCCCGGCTCGCCGCTTGGCCACAGATCATGATTAACCCTAAGGAAAAATACTCGGGCAGGGGGAGGGGGATCTTGGCCGAGGACAAGGCCATCAACGCGTTGTACTTGATGAGCACGAAGAACACGCGATAAAGGCTCGTGCTCTCGCCCATGCGCACATCCGCCATGGCGAGCATCGCCAGTATCACCGCAATGCTGGTGGGCCAAAGCTGCGCCCCCAGCCAATACACGGCGGCGCCGGCCAGACCCACCGCAATACCAGCCAAGGGGATGAACCGCGTCGCGTTGGTCACGGGCACGCCGTCGTAGGAGTCGAGCGCCGCCGCCGACCTCAAGGTAACGAAGCGCAGCGCCGCGAGAAACAGGCGCCACTGTGTCTTCATGCGCGCTTACGTCGGGCGGGCACAACGGTGCGTTGCGCCAGAGTGGCTTGCAGGTAATGACCGGTGTAGGAAGCCTTGTTGGCGGCAATCTGTTCCGGCGTGCCGACCGCGATGATCTGGCCGCCGCCATCACCTCCCTCGGGCCCCAAGTCGATGATCCAATCAGCGGTCTTGATGACGTCAAGGTTATGTTCAATCACAATGATGGTGTTTCCCTCATCTCGCAGGCGATGCAGCACCGCGAGCAGCTGAGCGATGTCGGCGAAGTGCAATCCGGTGGTGGGTTCATCGAGAATATAAAGCGTGCGGCCGGTGGCGCGTTTGGAAAGCTCCTTGGCGAGCTTGACCCGCTGGGCTTCGCCGCCCGAGAGCGTGGTCGCGCTCTGTCCCAGGCGAACATAGGAGAGCCCAACGTCGAGCAAGGTCTTAAGCTTGGGCTCCACCGTGGGCACGGCGGAGAAGAAGGGCAGCGCATCCTCGACCGTCATCGCGAGCACTTCCTCGATGTTCTTGCCCTTGAAGCGGATTTCCAACGTTTCTCGGTTATAGCGCCTCCCTTTGCACACATCGCAGGGCACGTACACGTCCGCCAAAAAATGCATTTCCACCTTGATGACGCCGTCACCCTGACAGGCCTCGCAACGGCCGCCCTTGACGTTGAAGCTGAAGCGGCCGGATTCATAGCCGCGCGCCCGGCTTTCGGGAACCGCGGCGAAAATCTCGCGGATGGGGGCAAAGAGACCGGTATAGGTGGCCGGATTGGAACGCGGCGTGCGGCCGATGGGGGTTTGATCGATTTCGATCACCCGGTCGATGTGATCGAGTCCCTCGATGCGATCGAAGTGAGCATCGCCGGCCGACGCATGGTTCAACGAGGTGGCGACGCCCCGGTACAGGGTGTCGTTCACCAGCGTGGATTTTCCCGATCCGGAAACGCCGGTCACACAAGTCATGAGACCTAACGGGAATTCGGCCGTGACTGATTTGAGGTTGTTGCCGGTGGCACCGGTCACTCTGAGCATCCGTTTGGGATCGGGCTTGTGACGGTTCTGTGGGATCTCGATCCGCTTGCGTCCGCTCAAATACTGACCGGTGATCGAATCCGGATGCGCGATGACCTCGGCGGCGGTGCCCTGGGCCACGATGCGGCCGCCGTGGACTCCGGCGCCGGGACCCAAGTCGACGACATAATCAGCCTGGCGGATGGCATCCTCGTCATGCTCGACGACGATGACGGTATTGCCGAGGTCACGCAGGTTCACCAGGGTGTCGAGCAGGCGTTGATTGTCGCGCTGATGAAGGCCGATGGAGGGCTCGTCCAGGATGTACATCACGCCCACCAGACCCGAACCGATCTGGCTCGCCAGCCGGATACGCTGCGCCTCGCCGCCGGAGAGCGTGTCGGCGCTGCGATTCAGAGTCAAATACCCGAGACCCACGTTGCCGAGGAAACCCAAGCGATCGCTGATCTCCTTGACGATCTTGACCGCGATCTCACCGCGCCACCCAGCCAGCGTGAGCTGCCCAAAGAATTCGATGGCCCCTTGCACCGACAAACTCGACACTTCCGGCGCGCTCTTGCCGTCGACGAACACATTGCGGGCGGCCCGATTGAGCCGCGTTCCGCCGCAATCGGGGCAGGCTCGGTTGGAGCGATACTTGGTGAGTTCCTCACGCACGGTGGCGGATTCGGTTTCCTTGAAGCGGCGCTCCAAGTTGTGCACGATGCCTTCGAAGGCATGTTTGCGCTTGACCGTGCCGCCCTTGCCGTCCAGGTACTTGAAATCGATTTCCTGATCGCCGCTGCCGAACAGCACCAAGTGCTTGATCGGCTCGGGCAGGCTCTCGAACGGTGCCTCGATATCGAACTTGGCGAAGCGTGCGAGGGATTGAATCAACTGGAAATAGTAGGCATTGCGCCGATCCCACCCGCGCACCGCGCCGCCGGCGAGGGACAGATGCGGATTGCCGACGATCTTTTCGGGATCGAAGAATTCCTGGGTGCCGAGGCCGTCACAGGTGGGGCACGCGCCGATGGGGCTGTTGAATGAAAACAGCCGCGGTTCGAGTTCACTCAGGGAGTAATTGCAAATGGGGCAGGCGAACTTGTTGGAGAACACCAGTTCGGCTCGCTCCGGATCGTCCATGTAGGCGACTCGTGCCACCCCTTGGCCCAAGCGCAAGGCCGTCTCGAAGGATTCGGCCAAGCGCTGGCTCAAGTCGGGCCGCACTTTGAGCCGGTCGACGATGGCCTCGACGGTGTGTTTGCGGCGCACATCGAGCTTCGGCGCCTGGTCGAGTTCGACCACCTTGCCGTCAATGCGCGCGCGCACGAAGCCGCCGGCCTGCAGTTCCTCGAGCAACTCCGCGTGCTCGCCCTTGCGCTCGGAAATGGCCGGTGCCAGCAGCATGAGCGCCGTGCCCTCCGGATGTGCGAGGACGGCGTCGACCATCTGGCTCACGGTTTGGGCGGCCAAGTCGATGTGGTGGTCCGGGCAGCGGGGCGTGCCGGCGCGGGCGTACAAGAGGCGCAGGTAGTCGTAGATCTCCGTGACCGTGCCCACCGTCGAGCGCGGGTTGTGGGAGGTGGACTTTTGTTCGATGGAAATGGCCGGCGACAAGCCCTCGATGGTATCGATGTCGGGCTTTTCCATCATCGAGAGAAATTGCCGGGCGTAGGTGCTCAACGATTCCACATAGCGCCGCTGGCCTTCAGCATAAATGGTATCGAAGGCGAGCGAGGACTTGCCCGACCCCGAGAGCCCCGTGAGTACGATCAACTGATCCCGGGGCAGATCGAGATCGATGTTCTTGAGGTTATGGGTGCGGGCGCCCCGGATGCGAATATTTTGCATGTAACCGAGCACTATACGCCCGGCGTCAAGCCCCCTACAAAACGAACCCTTGGGGAGGGTCCAAGAGCCGGTCTCGCGGGGCAATCGCCGCATACGACGCATTTCTATCTGAACGCGCCGGGATCAGAAGCTGTGGTGGCGATTCGCGCGTGTACAATCGGGGCCATCAACGATTGCAAGGGGAATGCTCATGGCGCGCGGCGTTAATAAAGTGATTCTGGTGGGTAATCTCGGCGCTGATCCGGAAACTCGCTCCATGCCGAGCGGGATGACCGTCACCAACATCCGCATTGCCACCAGCGAATCCTGGAAGGACAAGGCGTCGGGCGCGCAGCAGGAGCGCACCGAGTGGCACAGCATTGCGCTGTTCGGCAAGCTCGGAGAAATCGCCGCCGAATACCTCCGCAAGGGGTCGCAGGTCTTCATCGAGGGCAAGCTGCGCACCCGCAAGTGGCAGGATAAGCAGGGCAATGATCGCTATACCACCGAGATCATCGCCGACAACATGCAGATGTTGGGCGGCCGTGGCGGTGGTGCTGGCGGCGGGATGGGGGTGAGTGGCGGCGAGCGCGGCGGCGGCAGTGCGCCCCCGCGTGACGAGTACGATCAGGCGCCGGCGCCGGCGGGCGGGAAAGAGGATTTTGACGACGACATACCCTTTTAGCGCCGGCCTTTTCCCTTTCAGGAGTTACCAACGGTTGACCTACGAGCCCGCAATGGCCAAGTTGTGCACCCTGCCCCGGTAGCTCCAGCTTGCCTGTTCGTTAGTGATACTTTAGTATCACTTCATGCGGACTGAACTCGTCACGACCCTGAAGCGTAAGGCGACCGAATTGATCGATGCCGTAGAGGCCGACCGAACGCCCATTTTAATTACCCAGCATGGTCTGCCTGCCGCCTACTTGGTCGATGTCGAGTCCTACGAGCGGCAGCAGCGACTCTTGAATTTACTTGAGGGCATCGCTCGCGGTGAAAAAGCCATCGAAGAGGGTCGAGTGATGACGCAGGCTAAGGCCATGCAACGCATGGCACGATGGTTGAAATAGTCTGGACCGAAACTGCTCTCAACGATCTCGATGCCATCGCCGACTATGTCGCATTCGATAAGCCCGAAGCTGCGCGCGCGCTCGTTCAACGCATAATCGCTCATGTCGAGGAGCTTGCCGTTCATCCTGACAGCGGCTCAAAGCCCGCTGAATTGAGCGCTTCCCGTTATCGGCAAATCGTCGAATCGCCGTGCAGCGTTCTTTACCGTTGTGAAGGTAACACCCTTTATATCGTGTACGTCATGCGTGGCGGGCGTCAATTGACGAAGGCCTTGCTGAGCAAACGCGAGCCTGGCAAGCCGAAATGATCCGAATAGAGGACTGCCTTGGCTCATAAAGGCCGCGCACTACCTTGGCGCGAGACGACATAGTCTTTCGATCAAATTGCGCCATGTTAGATCGTAGAGGTTCCCAGTGATGGCTCGATCTTAATGAGATGAAAGGTCTTGGCCCATATAAACAAGCACTTCCGTACGCGGGAGCTATTGGTATGGAAATTGCTCATTGAAATATGAGCAAAGTCCGGATCTTTGATCAAACTTTGCCGGCACTCACTATTCAATAAGCCGAAGGGGATGTCGATGCGAAGGAGACTCGCTGCGCTGGAGAAGCGCGCTGGCGTAGAGAGGCGCGCTGGCCTTGAGAAGCGCGCTGCGTTGGAGAAGCGCATTGCGCTCGGCAAGCGCAAAGAATTGACGTTTTTGACCGCCGCCATCTGCACGGCATTGCGGGCCACGGCGGCGGGAGATTCGGCCACCGATTCCAGCCAATCGCTGGAAGCCATCACGGTCACGGCGGAGCGCCGTAGCGAGAGCATCCAGGAGGTGCCGTTGAGCGTCACCGCGATCTCGGGGGCGACGCTCGAGAAATTCGACGACACGAGCTTTGCCGACTATGCGCATCTCGTCCCGGACCTGTCGTTCGGCACGGGCAGCGACTTCGGCGTGACCAACGGCCGCACGATCACGATCCGGGGCATTACCGGCGGGCGTTTCCGGGCGGGTCTCGCGACCACCAGCTTCTACATCGACGACACGCCCGTGCCATTGTCGCTCGATCCGCGGGTCCTCGATTTGCAGCGCATTGAGGTGTTGCGCGGCCCGCAGGGAACGCTCTTCGGATCCTCCGCGATGGGCGGCACCGTGCGCGTTATCACCAAGCCGGCGGACTCCGAGGCGATCGCGGGCAGCTTCGACGCGCAGGGCTTCGACCTCAACCACGGTGGCGCGGGTTATGATGTCTCGGGCACCGTGAATCTGCCGCTGCTCAAGGATGAAATGGCCCTCAAGATCAGTGCCTATAACTCCTACAAGCCGGGCATCTACACGCGCGAATGGGGAGTCGCGACCACGCCGGGCTTCACGGTGCCGGCCGGCACGGTCCCCGGCAGCGAGTCGCATGTCGGCAACGATCAAGAATACGGCGGGATGGTCACGCTGACATACACCCCGGCCGCCCTCGCGGGCCTGACAGTGACGCCGATGGCCATCTATCAATCGGCACGCAGCAACGGCCTGCCGCTCTCGGATTTCACGCCGGGCGATCTGGTTCAGGTGCGGCCCTTGAATGTCGCCGAATCAACGCTGGATGATTGGTCCTTCGAAGGACTCACCGCGAAGTACAAAGCCGACTTCGGAACCTTCATCTCATCGAGCACCGGGTTTCATCGTAAAGCGCTCGACAATGAGGACGGCACCGAGGCGACCATCACGATATTCGGCCAGAACTACGTGACGCCGCCGCTGGCACCCGTATACCAGGCGGCACCGGCGCCTAGTTTTCTCGACTTCACGGAGTTCACGCAGGAGATCCGCTTCGAGTCCTCCTTCGACGGCCCGGTCCAGACGATCGTCGGCGGCTATTACAATACGGCTACCAGCCAGACCGGCCAGGACATCACCATTCCCTATGTCGACGGGCAGCCGGGCTACATTCAGGAGGTGCCGCACGTCAGCCGGGAGATTGCGGAGTTCGCGGATCTGACCTACACGCCGATCGCGCCCCTCGAGCTGTCGGCGGGGGTGCGCACCACGGAGCTACGCTGGCATCAACTGGATTACTGGTACGGCTGGATCAACGAAGGCCTCGAGGATGTTTACTTGAGCCACAACGAGCATGCCGTCACGCCCCGCTACACGATCAAGTATCAGATCAACCCCGATGCCATGGTCTATACCAGCGCCGCGAAGGGTTTCCGTAACGGCGGCGCCAACGCGGTGCCGGCGTATTGCGGCGCGGGCGCGGGACAATTCAAGAGCGACTCGCTGTGGAGCTATGAAATCGGCTCGAAGAACACGTTGTTCGACGGTCGCGTGAATACCCGTGCGGCGGCCTATCGCATCAATTGGAGCAACATCCAGCAGAGCATCCTGTTGCCCTGTACGTACAGCGTCACGCAAAATGCCGGCGCCGCCACCAGCACGGGCGTCGAGTTGGAAGCTGACTTGGCGCCTCTGCCGGGTCTCGCCATGACCTTGGGGGCGGGTTACGACAATGCCCACATCACTTCGGTGCCGGCCGGCGACACGGGATTTGTCGTTGGCCAGGCGCTCAACGGCGTGCCGCGACTCACGGCCTCGGTGCAGGGGGAATACTCGATGCCCGTCAGCTTTGGCGAGGCCTTCGTGCGCGGTCAATACAGTTTTACGGGACGCAGCGTGAGCTACTCCGTGGTCCCCGTTGCGGATGGGGGCCGGGTGCGCGAACAATACTCGCTCACCGATCTGCATGTCGGGACCGCGACGGGTGGCTGGGAGACCTCGCTCTTCGTCAAGAATCTGTTTGACGTTCGCGGCAATCTCGGCGACGAACAATCCGAGACGTCGGAATTGCAAAATCCGCTGCGGCCGCGCTGGATGATTACCCAGCCGCGCACCATCGGTTTGGAAGTGAGGTGGCGGTTCAAGCCATAGGAGGGTTGTCGAGTATTCGCGTCGTCAAGTATTCGCAGCTCTCGTTCGCGGACCGCAGGCGCTGCTACGCGTCGTCCGGCAAGGAAACCCGATGACGGCGTAGCGCAGCGATCAGGGGCGAAAGCTCCCGGTGATAGCGGCGCCATCGATCGGTCGAGCTGCCATAGATTGGGGAGCGCACCTGGGCGGCACTCGCGGTCAGCGACACGGACCGGTTGTCGGTGATGTCGACGGCGGCGTCATTCCAGTCCAAACCGCAGTACTGCGCCACTCGGGCGCCGTGGATTTTGGGGTCGCGCACCAGGTCTTCGTAGGCGACCTCGAGCAGCGCGTCACCCAGAACCGTCCGCCAATGCGTCATGAGTGTCTGATACGCGGCGAAATAGCGGGCAAGCTCGGTGAAATCATACGTGAACGGAAAGGCGTCGCCGAACAGGGTGCGGAACATGGCGAAACAACTGTCGAGCGGCGAGCGCGTGACGAGGACGATGCGTGCACCGGGCAGCGCACGGCGAATGGCGCCGAGATAGAGATAATTGGTCGGCAGCTTCTCGATGACACCGGCGCCGGGCGCTGGGCGGCCCGCCAGGCGCGCATAGTGCGCGGCGACCTCGCGCGGATCCGCGGCTTTGGCGCGCTCGATCGCGTCGCCCGAACGCGGCGCGGCAGCCGGCAAGCCCGCCGCGGCCGTCAAGCTGCGCGAGAAATTGTGGGTCTCGCCATTCGAGCGGACACCGGGCAAACCGGACAGGATGCGCTCGAGCAGCGTCGTACCCGACCGTGGCAGACCAACGATGAAGATGAAGCCCGCGCCATCCACTGCGCTTCCGGCCCCGGTCAACGATGCGCTGTCCGGAAACCCTTCCGCGATGCGGCGCAGCGTGCGTTCATCGGACTCGACGTCATAGCGCAGCTGCGAGCGACGGGCCGCCGCCGCGGCTGCGAACCATTGGAATGCCTCATCGTAACGAGCGAGATCGTCCAATTCCTTCGCGAGCGCATAGCCCAAGTAGGCACGGGCCGCGGCATCGAGATCCGGCGGAGCGAGACGGGCTCGAAGTTGTTCGACGTTGTTTGCACCCGTGGTTTGCACTCGCAGTTCGGAGCGCAGCAGATAGGTCGAGTACGCGTTGGGGTCGAGTGCGATGCATCGATCGCAGGCGGCCGCCGCTTGGTCGAGCCGACCCAAGCTGCGCTCACTGCACGCTAGGTTGTACCAGTGCCGGGCGACGCCGGGGGACAGCGCCGTCGCACGCCGATACAGCGCGTTGGCGCGTTCGTGGCGATTGAGCAGCATCGAGGCGTAGGCAAGGCCGTCGTAGGCCGACGCCTCACCGTTGGGAAGTGCCATGGCTGCGTCGATCACCGCATCCGCCTCCCGCGCCATCCTCAGTTGGATGAGCAGATGCGCGAGCAGGCCGTGGCCATCGAGGCATACGTGGGCGTTGGCAACGGCCCGGGTTGCGACAGGTAGGGCCTCTTGGAGTCGTCCGGCTTGCAGCAAGCGCAAGGCCTCGGCGGACGGACCGACCTTCTCGGGCGGCCCGACGCGTCCCGGCGGGCTCACGCGTCCGCGCGGGCTGCCGCCGGCCTCAGGTTGCCGTACCACGGATTTTCCGAGCTCTGCGCCGGCGCCAGTAGACATAGAGCGGGACGCCGATCGCGGCCAATCCCAAGCCATCCAACGATTCGTGCGGCTTCGTCATGAGCGTCGACACCACGAATCCGGACGCGACGATCAGGTAGATGAACGGCAGCCAGGGATAGCCCCAGCATCGATAGGGTCGGGGCCGGTCAGGCTGCGACCGGCGCAGCACGAAAACGGCGCCCACGGTCAGAACGTAGGTGAGCGTCATCATGAAGATGAAGCAGGTATAGAGTTGATCGTAGCGGGCACTCAAGACGAGGAGACAAACCCAGGCGCATTGCACGACGAGGCTGGTCACGGGCGTCTTCCAGCGTGGGTGCAGATGCCCCATGCTCGAGAAGAAGGCGCCATCGCGAGCCATCGAATAGTAGATCCGCGCGCCGCCGAGCACCGTCACCGATGCGCCACCGAAGGAGACGAGTGCAATGAACAACGCAACCCAGCGGCCCACGTGAGCCGAGAACAGAGTACCCACGGCGGCAGCGGCCGGTGTTGCTGAGCGTGCCAGTTCCAAAGGTGGTAGAGCGTAGATGAAAACCGCGTTCGCCAAGAGATAGGTGATGATCACCAGCAAGATCCCAATCATCAAGGCGAGCGGCAGGTTGCGGCGCGCATCTTTGATCTCGCCGCCCACCCAGGAGAGAAATTCCCAGCCGTCATACGCAAAGAACAGCGGGATGCTGGCGACCCCAAAGCCCGCCAGCGTGAGCGAGACCCCCGTGGTGGATGGCGGCCGCTCGAAATGCGACCAGGCCCCTGACCCCAGTGCGAAGCCTAAGCCGACGATGCCGAACACCATGAGTACATACGAGAGCGCCGTGATGTTCTGCAACCAGGCCGCCACCTTGACGCTGCGGATATTGATCGCGGTCACGATGATGACGGCAACGACCGCAACGACGCTGCCCTGATCGAGCGCGATGGGAACCTTCAGCACCTGGGTCGCGAACAACACATGATCGGCCGCGAGTGCCGGCACCGCTTGGCCTAAGAACAGCGCGACGGCGATCCCCATCGAGGCGAGTGCCGTGCTGTTGCCGGCGGTAAAGAGTACCCAACCATAGAGGAACGCCGGGAATCCTCCGTAGGCCTCCCGCAAGAACACGTACTGGCCGCCGGCCTCGGGAAACATCGCGCCGAGCTCTGCGCAGGCGAGGCCGGCGATGAGCGTGACGCCGCCCACCGCGATCCACATGAGCAGCGCCGCCAAGGGATCGGGAATCGCGCGCAGCACATCGGCGGGAATGATGAAGATCGACGGTCCGACGGTACCGGTGACGACCAGCATCACGGAGTCGAAGAGCGTCAGGCGGCGAACCAGACCGTCTTCACGGGTTGCGCCGGGCTCGGAGGCCCTCATACGAATGAGCCGCCGGTGCGCGACCTTGTCAGGAGCCCAGCCATTGCGCGGCGCGGGCGAGCGCAGCGCCGAGCGCCTCGATCGCGAAGTCCATGGCCTCGGCGTCATGCACAGTCGACACGGCGAAGATACCGCCGGGACCGAGCAGTACGCCTTCCGTGTTCGCGGCGAGATGAAACAGCGAGGACAGCCCCAAGGCCGATGGGTCGTCTTCGTGACGAGTCGGATCGGCGACGAACGAGATGCCGGCTACCGAACTCATGCCGGAGACCACCACTTCCAGGCCAACGTCGGCGGCCTTGCGCAGGAGCCCCGCCCGGAGGCGCTCCGTTGCCGCATCCATCGCCGCGATACGCGTCGCCGTGAGGTCCTGCAAGGTCACGAGACCCGCCGCGCAGCCCAAGGGATTACCGTTGAAAGATCCGCCGTGGAATACGCATTTAGGATGCGTCGGATCGAAGATACGCATGAGCTCGCGCGAAGCGCCGAAGGCGCCCAAGGGCGTGCCACCGCCTAGGAATTTTCCGAGCACGACGATATCGGGCTTAAGCGAAAACTTTTCCGCGGATCCACCCACCGCGAGCCGGAGCATCAGGCAATCATCGAGGATGGTCAGTGCACCGTGCCGCCGGGCGAGCGCTTCGACTTCGCTCAAGAATCCCGGCGCGGGCGCCACGACCCGGCCGGTCACCAACACCGGTTCGATGATGATGGCGGCAACGTCCTGACCGACCCGTGCCATGATCCCCTCGAGGGCGGCCGCATCGTTGAAGGGAACCACGCTGGCGCGGCCGTCGAGATCGCCTTGTCCGTAGAGCCCCGCTTCGAGGTCCGGATAACTGCCATGATAGGCGCCGACGAATTTCACGATCAGGCGCCTGCCCGTCAAGTGCCGGGCTGCCTTGACGGCGAGCATGCCGGCCTCCGAGCCGGAATTGGTGAAGCGCAGCGATTCCATCGCCGGAATCCGCGCGGAGAGATACTCGGCATAGGCGATTTGCTCGCGCGAAGCGCCCGACCAGGCGCTGCCCGCCACGAGCGCCTTGTCGATGGCCCGACGTGCCGGCGCATAGGCGTTACCGTGGATCAGACTCAGGCCATTGCAGAATAAATCGAGGTAACGACGCCCGTCGACATCCCACAACCAGGGGCCATCACCGCGCTCGATGACGACGGGATAGGGCGGATGAAAACTCGTGGTACGGGTGTTGCCGCCGGGCATGCAACCGGCGGCTCGCGCCATCAGGGCCGCGGAGGTGGGTGTCGCCGCGCGGTAGCGCTCCTCGATGAGGCTCAACGATCGCACGCTGGGAAGCTGCGGCGGCCTGGGAAGCTGCGGCGGGCTGGGAAGTGGCCTCGTGCCGGGGAGCGGTACCTCACGGTTGGGAAGCCACGACGGCGACCGCGTCGACCTCGAGTTTCGCGCCCAGCAACAGGTCCGCAACTCCGACCGTCGCGCTCGCTGGCCAGTCCGCGCCGAAGGTTTCGGCGCGCACCTTGGCGTATACCGGATACAAGGACAAATCCGTCATGTACGCGGTGATGCGGACGACGTCGGAAAACCCGGCGCCCGCGCGCGCCAAGGCGCTGCGAATATTCTCAAAACACTGGCGCACTTCGAGCTCGAAACCGCCGGGTGCGATCGTGCCGCTCGAGTCGCGGCCGATTTCGCCTGAGACGAAGATCATGGATTTGGGTCCCAATGGCACGACGACCGCGGCACTGAAGCCGCGATCGCGTTCATTGTGGATGCGCTTGAGCTGTCCGTCTCGGTTTACCGTAAGTCACCTCTCCTTAGGGTTCCCGCAGGCGACGACCGGTGCCGTCGGCCACGCCGGCTCCGCGTACCTAAGTACACCCTGGTCAAGATTACTTGTATCAAGCGGTCTCAAAATAATCTAGAACATTATGAATAGATCAGATGATAAAAATTCGATCATATTCCGACGGTGCTTAGGGGTGCTGCCACGCACTCGCCACAGCCGCAGCGATGACCGGCACGTCGTCAACCGTCAAACAGGCGGGCGCCAGCATCAATACGCCCTCATCGGCATTGGTGCCGTCGACATGAATGGCGGGGTTGCCCTGGCGCAGGCGAGCCGCGAGTAGGGCGGCAGTATTGGGCGCCGCCGAGGCGGCAACGCGCATCTCAACCAGCGATGACCCGACGCCGTGGGCCCGGTCCTCGATACGCTGCACGGCCAGCCCCGGTAGTGGCGCCATCGCTGCCACCAAGCCATCGAGGATCCGCGCATAGCGTGCATTGCGTGCCGCGTCGCCTTCCTCGAGATAGAGCGTAAGCGCGGTGAGTAAACCCGCGATTTGTTCCTTGCCCACCTTGCAGGATCTCCCAATGCCATTGCGCGGCACCCCCTGTAAGGCGTGCTTGTCGATCAGTTCGGCCGGCGGGTTCCAATCCTCATACAAAAAATCCAGATCCAGCTGCTGCAGCAGGGCGGAACCGATGAGGTCGCGGCGGCCGCACAAAATGCCCGAGGCAGAGGGTCCGCCCAAGGCTTTGCCACCGCTGAAGGCGACCAAGTCCGCACCCTGGTCGATGAAGCAGCGCAGGTTGGCGGCCGGCGGCAACTCGGCGGCCGCATCGACCAGCACGGGAAGCTTGGCGGCATGAGCCATGCGCACGACGTCCGCCAGGTCGGGGCGCGCGTCGTGCCGGGCAAGATAGAGAATCCCTGCCGTCCGCTCGCCGATCAGGCATTCATACTCCCAGACCTCGGTATCACGCACGCCGCAGCCGGTGAGCCGATCCGGTAGGCCCACGTCGATGAGTTCCGCACCCGCAGCGCGTACCCCATGATCGTAGGAATTGCGATGGCTGCGCGAGACCAGAAACTGATTGCGCATGCCGGCCGTGTCCGGTAACCGAGCCATTTTCGCAGGGTCGCATCCCGTCATGCATGCGGCCGCGCCCACCAGCAGCCCGGCCATGGCACCGGACGTGACGATGCCGGCCTCGGCGCCGGTCGCCACGGCGATGATCTCGGAGGCGCGTGCCTGCAGCGCCGCCATGTCGACGCTCCAGCCGGCAGCGGTTGCCATCGCGGCGGCGACGCGCGGATCCATCTGGCTCGCGCCGTAGCGGGTGACCGTCCCGGCCGCATTGATGACACGGGCGGTGGCGAGAATGTCGATGACGGCTTTCATTCGGCCATGATAGTCGAGGAGAATACGCGACGAGCGATCATTCGATGCGCTCCCGCGCCAGGAGGAACGTCAGTTATGTCAGATCCGCTGCGTCAAGCCCGCATCGACCTCGCGGCCGTCTTGCGCTGGTCCGCCCGCCTGCATTATCAACAAGGCATCTGCAATCACTTCAGCCTCCTCGCGCCCAATCACGACGAACGATTTCTCGTGAATCCAGAGGGGCTTTTTTGGTCTGAGATTACAGCGAGCCAGCTCTTGTTGTGCGACCTCGACGGCCGCGTTCTCGAGGGTGAGGGCACCGTCGAGTCCTCCGCTTTTCACCTGCATGCCCCGGTTCACCGTCACAACAAACGCGCACGAGCCGTGCTGCACACTCATTCGCCGTACGCGACGGCGTTGTGCCTGATCGAGGGCGCACGGGTGGAGCCGGTGTTTCTCGCCGGCCTGCAATTCCATGGCAAGATCGCCTATGACGAGGAGTGTCACGGGGCCGCATTCAACTCGGATGAGGGGGAGCGCGAGGCACGCATTCTGGGCGACTCGAACGTCCTCATGATGCGCAATCACGGACCTATCGTGGTAGGTCCCTCGGTCGCGGCCGCGTTTGATCGCCTGTACTACCTCGAACAAACCTGCGAGCGACAGATCATCGCCATGTCGGCGAACCGGCCGCTGTCGCACGTAAATGCCGCTGTCGCCAAAGGGTTGGCGGATCAGACGACGGTGTTCGATGCCTATGCCGAGAAGCATCTCACGGCGATCAAGCGCGTGTTGGACCGGGAGGAGCCCGACTATGCACAGTAGGGGCGGTGCGCGCCATCGCTAAGAAGAAGCCTCGAGCCAAGGAGCGTCCCACGCCGATGCCGGCGCGGACGCTGAAGCCGGCGCGGACGCTGAAGCCGGCGCCGACGCTGAAGCCGGCGCCGACGTCGATGCGGGTGCGGCGCTCGTCCGCAGAAGCCGCGGTGGGCGGGACGGCGCACTTCCGCGCCTACCTCACGCTTAAACAGGCGGTGCTGTCGGGCAGCTTCCGACCGTCGCAGATCGTCACGCTGCGCATGGTGACCGAGCTCCTTGGCATGGGGGAGATGCCGGCGCGCGAGGCTCTCAAGCGGCTCATCTCGGAAGGGGCCTTCAAGGCCATGCCGAATCGCTCTGCGCGTGTCCCGGTGCTCGAGAAAAAAGAAATCATCCAGCTCTGCGAATTACGACAGTACCTCGAATCGAAGGCCGCGTTCCTGGCCGCGCAAAATATCTCCTTGCACCAAATTGAACATCTGCGCACCTTCCATGAGGGCATGATCGCAGCCGTCGCGACGGGCGATCTTGCCGAGTACAAGCGGCTCAACATGGCGTTCCACTTCGAGATCTATCGCATCGCCCAGAACGAGCCGCTCGAAAGCCTCATTGACACGCTATGGCTGCGCATGGCGCCGTTCATTTCCCGTACCATAAGCTGGCTCGATACGGTGCCGGGACGTTTCTCCGAAATTGCCAACTGCCGGCACGCAGAGATTCTGGCGGCGTTCCAGAATCGCGATGCCGAAGCGGCCCGCACGGCGATGCACGCAGATCTGTCGGAGATTCACGAATCCGACGACTACTGGCAGTCCTATGCCGACATTCATTGATTACCGGCGGTGCAACTGCCAGACTGGACAGCATGACCCCGCCCACGGATCGAGCGAGCTTTCGTGCGCTGGCCGATGCCACGCCCGACGACTGGGCGATCATCGGCGCTGCTGAGCGTGCGCATCGGCGCGAGCACGGGCCGGGCATGGGCCTACTGAGGATCTTGGCGTCACTCGAGCACGGCCCTTGCCTGGGCGCGCCGATCAACCTGTATCAACATAGCCTGCAGACCGCAACCCGGGTGCTGGAGGCGGGCGAGGACGACGAACTCGTCGTGGTCGCGCTGTTTCACGATCTTCCGGAGGCCTTCAGCGACAATCATCACGGCTTGGTCGCGGCGCAGCTTTTGGCGCCCCGGCTGTCGGCGCGCCGCGAGTGGCTGCTGATTCATCACGTCGAATTCCAGGCGTTGCATTTTGCCAATCACCCCACCCGCGACCCTCACGAACGTGAGCCTTATCGGGGACACCCTTACTTCGACGAAACCGCGGACTTCTGTGCGCGCTACGATCAGAACTCGTTCGACCCGGGCTATCCCACCAGCGCCCTCGACCGCTTCGAACCCATCGTGCGGCGGTTCTTCGGCGGTTCCGCGCCGCAGCCCGTGCGGCTCAACGATTTGCCATCCGCCTGATCTTTTGGCGGTAGAGATCGCTCGGACTTCATGGAAGGCACCGCGTCGATTCTCATTCTGATTTCCGGCTGCGCGCATGCCATCGTCAATGCCATCTTGAAGTCCGGCAAGGATAAGATGTCGGGGCGGGCATTGATCGACGGTTTCAGCGCCATCTTGGTGGCGCCTGCCGCGTTCCTGCTACCGCTGCCCACCCATGCCTGGGGGTGGCTGGCCGCCTCCGGGGTCATCCATTTGATCTATCTCTTCACGCTCATCAAGTCGTTCGAATTGGCAGATATGACCGTGGCCTATCCGATCGCCCGGGGCGTCGCGCCCGTGTTGGCGGCGAGCGTGGCGGTGGCGTTCTTTCATGAACCCATCACCCTGCCGGTGGCGATCGGCATCCTGCTCATTGCCATGGGCGTGGCATTCATCGGTATCAGTCACACGCTCAATCGCCGCGCCTTGCTCTGGGCCATCGCAACCGGTGCCTGCATCGCCGGCTACACCGTCATCGATGCCCAAGGAGTCCGCGCCGCGCCGACTGCGGCGAGCTACATCGTCTGGATCTTCATCACGTTGGGCGGCGGCATCGGTGTGCTGTTCGCGCTCTGGCGCGGACGGCATTTTCTCATCGTGGCGGCGGCGCAGTGGCGACCGGGATTGGCGGCGGGCGCGCTGTCGATCGTCACGTATGGTCTCGCGTTGGCTGCATTTCGCCTGGGCGCCACGCCGCGGCTCGCAGCCCTGCGCGAGACGTCGATCTTGTTCGCCACCGCGATCGCGGTGGTGTTTCTCAAGGAGCACCTGACGTTGCATCGCAAGTTGGGGGTGGCGGCGATCGCGCTCGGTGCGGTCACCTTGGTGGCAAGTGGTTGAGGATCTGCGTCTGCTATGGTAGAATAATATCTACCGAGGTAGATCATGACACTGAACATCAAGGATCCTGAAGCTCATAAGCTTGCCCGTGAGCTGGCTGAGCAGACCGGTGAGACGATGACGCGCGCGGTCACCGAAGCATTGCGAGAACGCCTCGCGCGGGTGAGCCGCGCGCGCCGAGCGGACTCTATGGCAAAGGATCTGCTGGCGATTGGGCGCCGTTGTGCGGCGAACCTCAAGGGCAATCCCGTGGACCACGCGACATTGCTCTACGACGAGCATGGGCTGCCGAAATGATCGTCGATACATCGGCGATTATGGCGATTCTGTTCGGCGAGGAAGACGCGCAAGTTTACGCCGACGCGATTGCCAAGGCCGATTCCTGCCGGGTATCGGCAGCCAACTTTGTTGAAACCGCGTTGGTCGCGGAGGCTCAAGTCAAGAAAGATGGCGGCCGTCAACTCGACGCATTCATGCGCCGGGCGGGAATCTCGATTGAGCCCGTCACCGAAGAGCAAGCGCACATTGCGCGACAGGCGTTCATCGACTTCGGAAAGGGACGGCACTCGGCCGGCCTCAATTTCGGTGATTGCTTTTCCTACGCGCTTTCGAAGGCAATGGGGGAACCGCTTCTGTTCAAGGGAAGGGACTTCGCAAAGACGGATGTCAATACAGCCAGGTAAGGCTTTCGTCAGCGGCTATAGATCAGCGGAAAGTCTGCGGCATCGAGGGGTTCGCCGGTGCGCAAGGTCAGATTTGCGAACGGGGGTGACCCCTTGCCGCCGCGATCGATGAATACCGCGTCGTCGCCGACCCAGCGTGCGGAGAATATGCGCCGTCGTCCCTGGCCGGGGCACACGGCCGGGGCGCCATGGACGGCGGCGAAGTGAAAGGCGATGGCATCGCCGGGTTCGAGCTCCCAGCCAAGAATGGGAAAGCCTTCGCGGTTGGCGTCGATATCCGGCATCTCCATGCGGTCGTCGTCGGCATAGAGATCGCTGCCGTCGAAGCGCTTGGGTTTGTGAATGCGCTGCCAGGCGTGAGAGCCCGCGATGGTTTCCATGCAAATCTCGCGCGGGATGGGATCGAGCGGAATCCAGAAGCTCACATTCGCATGTCCGGACACGCAGTAGTACGGGAGATCTTGATGCCAGGGTGTGGCGACCGCGGTGCCGGGCTCCTTGACGAGCACGTGGTCGTGAAAGAACCGCGCCGTTCGCGATCCCATGAGATCCGCCGCCACCCGGGCGGCGGGCGAATGGCGCACGAAAGCCTCGAACTCGGGGATGCGCTGCCAGTTGCAGAGATCCTGAAAGAAGCGCGCCGACCCTGGCGGCTGGTAGGAGCGCTCGAGCGGGCTGGGCGCGGCCATGAGCGCATCGAGCCCGGTGCGCAAGGGTTCGACCCAGTCGGCGAAAAGAGCGCGCAGCACGACGACGCCGTCGCGTTGGAAGTCGGCCGTGCTCATCGCGCGGGCTCCGGCGCGTTGGCCCGTTCCAGTAGGGCTTCATACAGCACGGCGCAGCCGGCCGCGAGATCGTCGGGGTGCGCGTCTTCGATCTCGTTGTGGCTGATGCCGTCCTTGCAAGGCACGAAAATCATGGCGGTGGGTGCGACACGGGAGACATACACCGCGTCGTGTCCGGCGCCGCTCACCATGGGCTGTGAGGGAAGCCCGAAGCGCGCCGCGGCGCCCTTCACGGCGGCCACGCAGCCGGTATCGAAGGTCACCGGCGGCGAGTACCAAATCTGCTCGAGGTCGAGCGTCAACCGGCTCTCCCGCGCGATGCGCGCGAGCTCGGTCTCGAGTGCATCGTGCATCGTGGCGAGCACCCGGGCATCGGGATGCCGGAGATCGACCGTGAATTCGACCTTCCCGGGAATCACGTTGGTGGAATTGGGCGACACATTCAGTTTGCCGACGGTGGCGCGGCCATGCGGGGGATGGCCTAATCCTAAGCGGTTGACCGCGGCGACCATGTGAGCGGCGCCCAGAAGCGCGTCCTGGCGCACTTGCATGGGTGTCGGACCCGCGTGCGCGTCCTGGCCGATGACAGTGACTTCGTACCAGCGGATACCCTGGACCCCCTCGACGATGCCGATGGTGTTGCCCTCGGCTTCGAGGATGGGACCCTGCTCGATATGAGCCTCGAAGAAAGCGGCTACCGGGCGACCACCCACGGGTGCCTCGCCGGCGTAGCCGATTCTCTGCAGCTCGGCGCCCAAGGTCTTGCCGTCGGAGTCTTTGGCGTTGAGGCCGTACTCGAGGCTGAAAACGCCGGCAAACACACCCGACGCGACCATGGCCGGTGCGAAGCGTGAGCCCTCTTCGTTGGTCCAGACCACCACTTCGATGGGCCTTCGGGTTTGAATGTTGAGGTCGTTCAGGGTGCGAATCACTTCGAGGCCCGCCATCACCCCGTAGTTGCCGTCGAATCGGCCGCCCGTGGGTTGGGTATCCAAGTGACTGCCCGTCATTACCGGCGGCAGTGAGTCATCGGCGCCGGCGCGCCGGGCGAAGATGTTGCCCATGCGGTCGATGGTGATGCGGCAGCCGGCGGCTTCGCACCATAGGCGGAATCGATCGCGGGCCGTTTTATCCAGATCCGTGAGGGCCAGCCGGCACACGCCGCCTTTCGGCGTGGCGCCGATGGTGGCGAGTTCCATGAGGCTGTCCCAGAGACGGTGACGATCGATCGGCAGAGCGTCGCGACTGTGAGCTTGCTGTGCGTTCATCGCGTCTCCGGGCGGTTGGCCGCGATCACGCCGCCCTTCATCACGAACAGCACATGCTCGACGGCGTGGATGTCCTCCAGCGGATTGCCCGATACGGCGATGATGTCGGCATAAAAACCCGGCTTGAGTTCGCCGATCTGGCCCTCCCAGCCCAAGAGCTTGGCGCCATTGAGAAGATCGGCTTGCAGCACCGCGAGGGGTGTCATGCCGTACTCGACCATGAGGACAAGTTCGCGCGCTTGGGTGCCGTGCGGGAAGGGCCCGACATCGGAGCCGACGGCAAAGGGAATGCCGGCGGCGATTTCGCGCTTGAACTCGCGCTTCTTGTATTCCAATTGGGCTTGCTCGCGAGCCGCCTCATCCGGGCTCGCGGCATGCTCGGCAAAATACTGGAACACGGCGAAGGTGGGAACCGCGGGAATGTGCTTCTGTTTCATGAGCGCCATGGTTTCCGCGGAGAGCTGCGTCGCGTGATCGATGGAGGCCACACCGGCGCGCGCGGCGTACAGAGTGCCCGGTTCGCCGTTCGCATGCACGGCGACCACCGTGCCCAACCGGGCCGCCTCGTCGACGGCGACCTTCAATTCCTCCGCTGTATATTGGTAGGGCGTGTGGAATACGCCGCCGTCGAGCCGATCGGGCCCGGTCTCGTAGATCTTGACGAAATCGGAGCCTTCCTTGTGTTGCTCGCGGATGGTCGCGACCAGCTCCGCGGGACCATTCGCCCGGTCCGCATTGGACAGCACATGCTGGGCGGGATTGAAATGATTGGCGTCCTCGTGCCCGCCCAGAATGTCGATGGCGTTACCGCTGATGCGAAGCCTGGGACCTGGAATGAGTCCCCCGTCGATGGCGTTGCGCACGGCGGTGTCCGCCGACCCGGCGCCCTCGGTGCCCATGTCGCGTTCGGCTGTATAGCCCGCCAATAAGTCGCTCTTGGCGGCGAGCGCCGCGAGCAGCGTACGCTGCGGCACCGATTCATCGACGGTTTGCAGGTCCTCATCCGTTCCCGGATGCAGGAACAGGTGGACATGCGCATCGATCAGTCCGGGCATCAATGTGGTGTCACCCAGATCGACGATCTCGGCGCCGGGCGGGTGCGGGACCGTGGCGCCGACCGCCGCGATTCGCTCGCCGTCGATCAGTATTTCGCCGGGCGACATCACGCGGCCCGCGGTCACGTCGAGCAGGCGGGCGGCGTGCAGCAGGATGGGGTGGCGCGCAGGCAGTTCGGCGGCAACGGCATCCAGGCTCGGCGCCAGGGGTGAGATGCCCGCAAGCATTGAGGCCATCAGCAGCGGGTAAATCGGGATGCGCTTTGCCTTCACGACGCTATGGTAACCTCCGCAGCGTCGTGGACCAACAGAGGAATGTCAGCATGTCGATCAAACGTTTGCACGCCGGGCCGCGCATGTCGCAGGCGGTCATTCACAACGGTACCGTGTATGTCGCCGGGCAATGCGGTAATGGTACGACCGTCGCGGAACAGGCGCGCGACATCCTCGCACAAATCGATCAATTGCTGGCCGAGGCGGGCAGCAGCAAGGAGCGACTGCTCAGCGCCTCGATTTGGCTCACCGACATGGCGACCTTCGCGGAGATGAACGCCGTATGGGATGCGTGGGTGGTGCCGGGTTCGACGCCGGCGCGCGCCACGGTCGAGAGCGCCCGCCTGGCGTCGGGGGAATACAAGATTGAAATCGCTGTGATCGCGGCGGTCGGCTGAGACAGCGCCTGGCGCTCGTGCTCAACGCTTGAAGACCAGTCCCTGGCCCGTGGGCAGCGGCATCACCCGATAGCCGCGCGCTTCGAACCAGGGATCCTCGGCGAGCTTCTGCGGCCGGTAGATTCCCGACCATTCGTAGTCGTCGAGAATGATCATGCCGGAGGGCACCACGCGCTCGAAGAGATGCTCGAGCGCGGCGATCTCCGCCGGCGCTTCGTTCAGATCGATGTGCAAATAGGCGATTTTCTCAGGCGAATTGCCTGCGAACACCTCGGGGATGGGGCCCTTGATGAGCTTCACCTGCGGATAGGCTGCGAATTTCGCCTGCACGCGGCCAAACAATTCCGGGCCGTGCTCCGGCATCGCGTGGTGTGACATATCCGGGGCGTGCTCGAACAGGTCGTAACCCCAGAAGGTTTTGGCAAAGTTGCGGCCGCCCAGATAATCGATGACGGTCTTCATGCCGACACCCTTGTAGGCACCGCATTCGACAAAATCCCCGTCGAGCTGCACGCAGTGGTACGCGGCGCAGGCCAGAATATAGCGCCGCCAGACGATGGCGCGATCGGCATCGGACTCGCAATTGCCATTCCAAGCCGCGACGAATTCCGCATCGTCGAACATGGAGTTGTTGCGGCCCCAGGTGAGGAAGTTGTCGGCGAAATGGCTGCCGTGTGCAACCTTGGCGACCGTATCCTTGATGGAGGCAGCGACCGCGGGCCCGTCGGACGTGCCCCAGAACACGGGATAGAAGTAGCTCTTTACCACGTTGAGGTCAGGGGGAATCAGTTTCGGCAATCGCATCATGGGTTCCTCGACGATGAGTTCGGCAGCGCTATCGCAGAGTCTTGCAAGTGTCGTGCCGTGGTCGCGCCCGGGCTCCGGTCGCTCGACGCGGTGAGACGACTGCTGCCTGCGGCGGCGGCGCGCCGTTGAGCGGCGAATGTTCGTCGCTATGCCGGCCATCTCGGTGGGTTTTTCTCATAGGGCGTCTCATCCCTCCGCACAGACGAATTCGTCCTCCGCTGAATGAACCATCATTAACCCTGCCTCAATCCGGTGTGGGGATCTCGCGCCAATTGATGGTTCGGGTCGCGAGCGATGTCTGGGTGGTGGGGATGGCGGTGATGGGGATGCCGGGGCCGCCCGCGAAGAGTTGGACACCGCTGGTGTTGCTGCCGTTACTGCCAGCGTTACTGCTACCCGTATTGAGATAGGAGAGCGTCGTGACCGGACCGGCAAATGATATGAAGCCGGTGGTGTTCGAATTGAGGACGGATGTTCCGGTCGAATAATTCGTCGCGAACACCTCGCTCGAGCCCACGGGATCACAGGGGTCCGAGCTCGTGCCGGTGGGCAGCAGGGCCGAAAAGGCAACCACTCCATTATAAGTGACCGGCATGGACAGCACCCGGTAACCCGCACTCAGATCGTAGTACCAACCCCTGGATGTACTCGGAATCGTCGCGCCGGCCGTGATGTTCGAAATGGCCGTCATGTTGGTGCGGGTAGCCGGCGTCGCGTCCGGGTTGAAACTGTCTGCGTACCCGTCGATGATGGCATAGAAGGTTTGCACCTGCGTGGAGGGAACGTCATTCACGTTCAGGAGTCGTCCCGTACCGATCAGTACATAGCGCTCGAGCGTGACCGGATGGATCTCGACATCGGGGGCACTGGTCACGGGCTGGGGATTACCCGATGGATCGGTTAATTGGGCGATCAGGGTCGGCGCAGGATAGGTGTAGGATCCGGTATGGCCGGCGGGTGTCGTGAGGTTAAAACGCCACACCTGGCCATTGAGATCGCCGACATACACCGACTCCGCCGTATAGTCGGTGTAGTTCTCGGTAAACGCCGAAGCCTGGGTAAGACCACTCGACGCGCTCGGGGTCCTGATCTTTTGGAGTAAAGCGCCGGTGGCCGGGTTCACGATATAAAGATACCCGTAGCCGTCACTGTTGTCGTATCCCGACGTGAGCAGCACCACCCACCCGTACTGCGCCACCTTTGCGACCACCGGGGTCCCGAAACTGTACCCCATCGTGGAATCGGTGTACTCCCACAGCACCTTCTTCGCGATTGCGGCCTCCGTGGAGGTACTCAACGTCTGCGCGTCCGTCACGTCGATGGCATAGAAGCTGGTGCCGCCCTTCCCCAAGCCGCCGATCAGCGCCGTGGCCCAATTGGGGGTGCCGGTCGAACCGCCGCTATTAGCCAGATCGAGATCGGCCGTAATCGGCGTCGCATCGACGTAAAAATGATGGGTATAGTTGGGATTGCCCAGTTGGGCGAGCCCGTTGACCTGCGGTGTGCCGGTCGGCCCTTGGTACAGCGCGTTTGGAACATAGGCGAACACTTCGGTGCCGTTCGAGCCCAGGAAGCCGTGCACCATGCCATCGTTGGCGGCGGCATACACCATGGTGGGCCTGTTCGCATAAGTGGTCTTGAACGCCGTATAGCCCGGGTTGCTCGACTCGCTGTAAGCCATGGTGGGATTGGCCACGGGTGTCAGTGCGGCATCGACGATATCGCCGAGGAACAACGCACGCGCCCGCAGCGATTGCGTGCCGCCGGGCGTTCCCACCTGATTTGAAATGTCCCCACGCAAATAGTTGAGATACTGCGTGCCGGTGGTGCTGGTCGAGTAGGATGGGGCCAAGGCGTTCAGCTGGGTTGATGCGCAGAGGCTCGCCGCTTCGAACGGCACTCCGGTAAATGTCGAGCCGCAGCCGCTGCCATTGCTCCAGGTCACCACGTTGCGATTGTTCTGCCAGCCGCCGGCTGCGAGTTGCGTTTGCAATGTCGTGTCCGTGGTCCACGCTTGGGTGAAGACCGGCGTACTGCCGGAGAAACTGGTGATTGAGTCCGCGGTCACCGTCCCCGTCCATCCCGACGAACTGTAACTCGAGAGAAACGAGTACGAATTCAGCGTCACTGAGTTGGCATTGGCGACCGAGAACGCCGTGGCGCTGCCGGTTGCGGCGAGCGCAATGTTCGCGAACGCCGACGTCAAGGAGGTCACCATCTGCTGAGCGGAGCCCGCATTGAAATAATTATTGGGTAGCGGCAATACTTGGCTGCGCATCTGCACGTTCTGCCCCGACGTGTCGTATTCGCTCAACGGCAGCGGCGTGGTATTCGTGATGCTGTAATTCGCCGGCACATTGAAGCCGCCGTACTTGGCGGCCAGGTAGTACTGGTTTTCGTTCTCCAGCACCTGGTTTTCCGCCACGTCCATCCAATAGGTGGCAATCGTTTGGGTGCCCGTCAAGTCGGGTCTGATATCGAGCACATGCGCGCCGTAGGCCAGGCCGGCAATATACAGCGTCGCCCCGGACTCGCCGGAGGACCACCATGGTGTTTGCGGAAGACCTTCGAGCACCTCGAGTTCATTCAGCCAGGTATTGGCTTGATTGAACGTGTCCCCCGTGACGGCCGAGGGTGCCGGCGAATGGCCGCCGATATTCTGGCTGAATTGGCTGCTGCCGCCGACGTCGTAATCAGTCCACGTGTGGTCATCACCAATGCCGAGAATGAAATTCTTCTGGCAGCGGTACGCGATGGGATCGGTCCAGGTGGTCACCGCCGGGAATCCGTCGAGCTGAACCGAGGTGGCGCCATAAGCGGACTGCGGCAGCCACTGCGACACATTGCCTAGATTCTCGAAATAGCGGACGGCCGCGTAGTACAGCTCGCTGACGTGGTCATACTGCATGTAGATATTGCCGTTATTCGCACTCCCCGATGTCCAATTCTTCGCATACTGGACGCCGCCGGCCTCGCCGAATCCATTGATATAATTCATCACGCCGCTCTGCGACACGCCGCTGGCGTTGGCCGTGGAGGTATCGGGATTAAATTTGATGATGCCCGTACCCGGGTACCACTCGGCCGTGGGATTCGTGGTGACGGTGGTCGACAGTGGGGTCGGATACGTGGGTCCGACGAATTCCATCGGCTCGCGCAGTACCCCGCCTTGCACGGCTTCATTGAACGTATCGAGGTAGGAGAACACGGAATACTTGATCTGGTTGGAATACTGCTGAATCAGACCCTGCGGCTTGTACATCGGATAAATGCCGGTCGCCGGGTTGGGAGTGCCATAGCCGACGCAATTGCTCTCGAGCCCCATGACGCCCAAGACGGAGGTGTCGCAAACACTGACGCGGATATACACGCGATAGGTCGCCAGATTGGCAGACGTGTTCGGAACGGCGGTGTTGGCGCTCTGGCCGCTTTCAGTGTAGCCCTGCGTGGGCGCCGATGAATTGACGTCGCCGGGCAGGTCGTAAACGTTGTATTGAGTATTGAAGGCGGAGACTTCAAAGCCACCGTAGTTGGTCGGGTTGCTTGTCGTCGACGGCTGGACGCCCGAGATCAGCATGGAGTTGCCGTTGCCCCAGATCGCTGAATTGAAGTGGGTCCATTTCGTGAGCGGCGTCACCGAGGCCACGTAACTGGGGTTCAGGTAATTGCCCGGGGTGCTGGTGGTGTTCGAAGGTTGGTCGGTCCCCCGGTAGGGGTAGTTGGCGCTGGCACTGCCCTGGGTGGAAGCCCAGGCCTTTTCGAGAACGGTTTGCGGGTAGACCGTAATGTCATAGTCGGCGGTGCGCAAGCCACCGGTCAGAACCCAGCGAAAGGGATCGATGGTCTGCATCGCCACCCAGTTCATGAAATTGCCGCTCCACGTCCCGCTGCAGCCGTGAGTGGCGCTGGCGAAAGCGGTGGGCTTGAAGTAGCTATTTTCTGCGACCGAATAGCTGTAGCCGTCATTGCTCGAGGTTATGGCGCCATTGGAGGTGCTGCCGTTGTAGACGTAGGTGTAGCACTTGGCCGGATCGAAGTAGCCCAGGTAAGTCGAAGACGGCACGTAGTCAGACAGGTTCGCGACGCTGATGGCCGTCGGATACTCCACCGACAAGGTGAATGCCAAGTTGCCGGGCACCGTGGTGGTCGAAACCACGGGTTGATCCGCCAGCGTCACCGAGGAGGTCACGGCGGCGGCGTGGAGGCCCCAGGTGATGCCGATGAGGGCGGCGGCCGATGCGATGGCGGCACGCCGAGTCGCGGGCGATAAGTCGCTCAAGAGGCGCTTTTCATTCACGTCGCTTTTCATGTCGTCGGTTCCTTATCAGTCCGCTCGGGTGAACGTGGTTTGCAGGAACACCTGCGTGCTACGAGGCCCATTCACCCGGATGCTCAACCGGTAAACCGTCGCCGACGGGGGCGTCAACGGCGTTTGATTCTTGATCGTGGTCGCGAGCGGTGCGGCGCTGGACTGGACGCACTGAGAGGCGACCGTCGGCCCGGCGGCCTGGCACAAACGGTCGATCACGTAGTAAATCAGGATCCCCGAGCCTGCGGCACCCGAGATCGGATTCGCCACCGTCCCGAGGAGGACGGTCGGAATGCCCTGAGTCGTTGTCGGCAGCGTCTCGGCGTAGTAATTGAACGCCGCATTGTCCGCCTCGGTGCTGGCGGTGCTCGATAAACAGTTCGTCGAACAGGTGGTCTTGAATTCGTTGATCACGGTGGCCACCGCCAGCTCGCCTTGATTCACGAGATCGCGCCTGAAGGCGAGATTGCCGGCATTGAACAACGAGGTGTTCATGGAGCGCATGAGCGCCACCGCGCCGATGGTCAGGATCAGCAGAACGATCAGTGTGAAAATCAGCACGACGCCGCGCTGCCGGGCACGCGGGTGTTGAATCGCCGGTTTCATGAGGTGCCTGCGAGAATCAGCATGTTGCGCAAGGGAACCGTGAATTCAAAGGTTCGGTAGCGATAGTGCTGCTGGGTGGGGGAAAGAGTGACCGATTTCGTGAGCGACGCGTTGGTGATGCCATCCTTGCCAAGGGTGCTGAAAACCGTCAGCGGTGATTGTGAAACGATGTTTTTGTCGTAGTACTCGCCGCGTACGATCACACCCACCCGAACCGCAACGATCCTCTCCATCTTCGTTTCGCTGTTCATCACCGAGGTAATGTCGAAGCCGCCCGTGCCACCCGGATCGACCCAGTAGGCGAAGATTCCTGCGCCGGCTCCCGTCGCGGCGGTGGCCACACCATAGAGGGCGTACATGGCCACCACGCCGTCGGCGATGGCCTGAGAAGAGGCGCCGATGGTCTGGCTTTGCACCTGTTTTTGATATTGCAGCAAGTCATAGCTATAGAGCGTGTCGGGGCTGCCGACGCCGATCATTTGATACTGGAAGTCATTCGCCGCGACATTGCCGAGACCCGTGACATAGGTGGAGGGGCTTCCAACCAGCGACGAAAGTGTCGTCGAGGTGCCCGCGGTGTAGTAAGGATTCCCGGCAGTCGCGCTTGACTGAAGCACGAGGGGTGGGGTGGGCGTCGTGCTCGCCTGGTTAGCGGTGTTGGCCACTTCCTCGAGGAGACAATCCGACGGCGTTGCAAGTCCGCTTTGGCTCAAAATTACGTAGTCGTAGGGCTTGAACCCTTCGGCGCTTTCCAGTTGCAACGAGGGGGGGGAAGTCGTACCCGCAGAAACGACCGGCCGCGAGATCCCGCCGCCCGTACCGGCCCCGCCCATGATGATGAGCACATCGGAGGCGCCGGCGGTGGGGTCGCCGCCCGCTGATTGTCCACTTCCGATCAGGACCGGCGCCACGCGCAGCGTCGAGGTCGCGCCTCCCAGCACGTTAGCAAACGGCGCCGGGAAAGCGGCGGCCGGCAAAATGCTCGTGACGTTGAGCTTACATCCCAATACGCCCGCATCGATCGAAGAACCGAATGAAGAGGCCGAAGCGGCGATGGCCGACCCGGCGCCGCTCAGGTAACGTTCCAGCGCATAGAACGCGTAGGCACCCGTTTGATCCGCGTCATTGGTCGAGGTGGTGGTGCGCTTGTGATTCTCACCGGCAACCAACAGGGTCGCGACGACCAAGGTGACGCCGACGCCGATGAACATCGCCACCAACAGCTCCACCATGGTCATGCCGCTTTGTCGAAGGCGTTTCACGTCAAGGTCACCTGGGTGGTGAAGGTTCGCGTGCCGCCGCCCTTATCGGTGACGGGCACCCAGGTGATGGTGATGGTCCACGTGTTGGGTGTTCCAGCCACAGCGGTGATCGGTGCAATAAAGCAGGACGGCAAGAATACCGGCGACGACGGCACCAGGCAGTTGCTCTGCAGGGTCGTCGTGCTCACATTGCCGTTTAAATTATTGAGCCACATCAGGCTCGCGATGTCGTTCGCGAGGACCGTCGCGCGATTTCGGTCCTCGGCGTCCACCGAGAAATTGATGGCGCTCGCTTCGAGACCGATGAGCCCGAGCACGCCGAAGGAGAAAATCAGCACCGCCACCAGTGCCTCGATGAGAGCGACGCCTGTCTGTCGGAGACCCGTTTGTCGGCCACCTGGGAGTCGTCGAGTCACCCGCTGACGCAGGTTTTGAGGGATGGTGAGCTTCTGCGGGTTCGTGTCGAGTGACGTCTTCATGGTTAGCACCCGTAGGGGTTGGTCGGCGACAGCGTCTGACTGGGATCACACAGATGGAGTTGGCCGCCCATGGCGACCTCAACTTGCAGAGCGTGGTCGGCTCCCGCCATCGACACGGTGTAGGTGAACATGGGCTGCGCGCTGTTCAAATTGCCGGCACTGGGCGTCACGCAGGTGGCGCCGCTCGGGCCAGGACTCGCATTCGCCACCAATCGGCCCAGCGAGTTGAAACAAAGTGCGGTCTGACCAGAACCTGCCGTGATCGTGACCGTGCTGCCGGCGGAGGTCAGGACCCCGGACGCGATCAGTGTCGGCGTTTCGCCGGTCATCAAGGGCACGGTTTGGATGGCCCAGTAGGGTCCGCTCGTCGCTGCCGTGAAGCCGACGGTGGGGTTGTTGCTGGTGGTCAGCGCAAAGACGACTTGGCGGCTCAGGCGCTCGGATTCAGCCTGCGCCAGGCGGATCCCGTTCTGCAGACTATCCGCCACCGCCCGCACCTTGGTGTTCGCAATCCAGACCCTCATCGTTGGGACGGTGAGCGCCACGAGGATGGCGAAGATCGAGACGGTGACCATCAGCTCGATGATCGTGAAGCCGGCGGCGCGCTGGCCGCGCGCGACGGCATCGTCGCCGGCACCGCGATACCGGCCGGCGGCGCGATGGCAGTCGGCAGAGCGTTTTGCCCCCAGTCTCAGCACTGACCGGCCCTTGTCTCCCAGGTGACCGGGCAGGTGAGAATCCAGGCGCTGGGAGCGGGGGAGGCGACCGTGCTCGCTTGGGTTAATTGACCCGTCTGGGTTACTCCATAATCGATCGTATAGACGAAGCCGTTGGTCACTCCACTGCCCGTCGCCGTAATTTTATAACCCGTCCCCGAGACACTAGAGCAAACCAGCGTGAAGGTGTCGTAAGTAAATGTGTTGTTCGGCCCGGCCGTGTCACACGGAGAGTAAGGTGGTGGGCTGGCGACGCTTTGGTATTGCCGATTGTCCTGAAAATACCGCTCCATGTTGGCGCTCATGGCCGACAACGCGTTGGTGGCGTACACCACCTTGCCGCGCAGCACATAGTTTCGATAGCTGGGATAGGCGATGGCCGTCAAGATACCGACGATGGCCACCGTGACCATGAGCTCGATCAGGCTGAATCCTGCGCCGCTCCGCCGCGTGCGGGGGCTGTACGGATGGATTCTCATGGACGCGACTCCGGGTAATGGCTGCATGGGGGGATATTGCGTCGCGTAGCTTGCGCGAAACTGACGGCTCTGCGGCGATGCCGGAAAATGCGAACTGCGTCACACGCCAGGGTGGCGCTGCGGCCCGGTGGGGCGACCCCTGCGCGACCCTGGTGGTGGGCAGCTAAACGCGGAGCAAGGCCGCGCCGATCCGCGCTCGCAGCGCGGCTTTACGTTCCTGCCACCAGTCGGCACAACGTTGCCGCAGGGCCTCCAAGTCCGTGTCACTCATTTCAAGGACTGGAGCGGCCTCCGCCCAGTCGGTCACGCTGGGGAAGGGGTAGTCCTCACAGAGCGCGGCGTAGTAGTCGAACTGCGGCCGGCGTTCGACGATGGGGATGCAGCCGGCCTCGAGGGCTTCCCAGGTGCGGAAACTCTCGAGGTTCTGCCAGCCGGCGGGACAGGGGACGAAAATCGAGTCGTCCATGATGTCGCGGTAGCGATCGGTGGGCAGTGCATCGGCGGCGTTGAAGCCTGAGGTGGTGTGCACGAAATACTCGCCGCAACCGTCCTGCCCGCCGACACCGCGCCGCTCGCCGACACCGCGCAGGGAATCGAGCATTGCCGGGCGGCTGGATTTGTTGATGTCGCCGACGAAGCTCCAGCGATAGCGCCGTTCAGCGACGGTCTTCGGTGTTCCCGGCCGGAAGTAGCCGTTCTTGTAGCCCAAGGGAAAGAACATGACCTTGCGATTGTCGGCATGCATGAAGGTGAAGTGGTTGCGGAACACGCGATCGCACCAGGTGTAGGCGGCGGTGTCATCGGCGTACCACTCGTCGGAGAGATGGAACAGCACGATGTTGCACCCTTGGAAGGCGGCGTTTGCGTAATACGATTCGTGCTTGGGCGTTATGCGATGGTCGATGACGATCATGTTGTCGAACACCACACTATGCGTGGTGTCGATGACGCGTTCACCCTGGGGCACATCGGCCAACAGAAACTTGAGCCAATCCTCTTCCCAGGATTCGCTGGGGGGGTGTTGCCAGACGACCCGCCAGGGGCCCCCGGTGGTTGGGCCGGCGTGGGCGCTGCGACCGGCGGCTTCGCGGCGCAGCCGGTTGTACAGGTACATGGCCTGCTTGTACTGCGGGTACTTTTCGAGCACCTGAACGTATAGGCGGCCGGCACGATCGAAGATCCCGAGCTGGTGCAATTGCAGGGCCTGCTTGAAGATCGTGGCGGTGTCGGCATCGATGGGATCGGCATCGCTCATCGGCTTCGCCTCGATCCCAGCGTTTCCATCCGAACTTTGAAGGCCAGCGGCAGCTTGGAGAGCACCGCGAGCAGCAGCTTATAGCGCCAACCGGGCACGACGAACAGGGTACCGTGGGTCAGTCCGCGGAGCGATGCGTCGACGACCGCGTCGGCGGTCATCCACAAAGAAGCCGGTGCGATCTCGTGCCGGGTTTCGCCGAGCCGGTCGTGGAAGCCGGAATAGGTGAACCCGGGACATAGCGCCTGAATTTTGACGGCGGAGCGGGCTTTGTGCAGATCCAGGTCAATGCCTTCGGTGAGCGTCGTGAGCCAACTCTTGGTCGCACCGTAACTCGCGCTGCCGGCGCGCTGCGCGAACGCCGCCACGGAGGCGACATTGATGAGGGCGCCGCGATCGCGGGCCACCATGGCGCCGAGCACGGCGTGAGTCAGGCGTAGAACGGCGGTGATGTGCAGAGCATGCATGTTCTCGAGGGTGGTGAGGTCTGCCTGCCAGAAGGCGCCGCGGTGGCCGAAACCGGCATTGTTGATGAATAATTCAAGCCGCGGTTCTGCGGCGAGATGGGCGGCAACGCGACCGAGCGCCTCAGGATCGGTCAAGTTCTCGGGCAAAATCGCAGCGTCGCAGCCGTGCCGGGCGGTGAGTTCTGCGGCCAATGACTCGAGCAGGTCGCGGCGGCGCGCGATCAGCAAGAGGTCGTGAGTGGGCGCCAATTTGCGAGCGAAGGTCATGCCGATGCCGCTGGATGCGCCCGTGATCGCTGCCAGAGGTTTCGTCGCGGAGGAAGCGGCACACATGCAAGCCTCGTAGCCTACTGCAATTCATTGCGGTCGTCAGCGCGCGATCGTCAGCGCGGTGGTCGCCGGTGCGGTAAGCGCCCCGTGCGCATTTGTGACGTGCCTTCCGCTTTCTGGCATGCGGCTTGCAGTCGTTTCAACATGATCAATCTGTTTGACCGAGTGGCGCCGCAACCCTCTGCGCCGCGACCCGCACGAAATGCGCAGTGCCGCTGCGGCAGCGGCAAGAAGTACAAGCGCTGTTGCGGGCAGGAGCAGGGCGAGCGGGCTGACGTGACCCCCGTCGAGATCGCCCAGCTCGACGTGCTGCTGCGGGCTCGACGCTACGTCGAGCTCGAGCGTGCCGCCCGTGCGCTCGTCATGCGGGTTCCGGAGGCCGGGGTTGCGTGGAAGGCGTTGAGCCTGTCCCTGGCCCTCCAGGGCAAGCAGGCGCTGGACGCTTTCACGAGGGCGGCGCAACTGCTGGCGAATGACGCCGAAGTGCACTCGAATCTGGGATTGGCGCAGCAGCGTGCCGGGCGCGCGGCGGCTGCATCTTCGAGCTGCCGGCGCGCTCTGGCGATCAACCCGCATTACGTGGCCGCGCATGTCAACCTGGGCCATGCATTGGCGGATTTGGGCCAGTTGGACGACGCGGTCGCGAGCTATCGCCGCGCGATCGAGCTCAAGGCCGACCATGCCGAGGCTTGCTTGCATCTGGGTAATGTCTTGCTGCGGCTGGGGCGACTGGCCGAGGCCGCCGATAGTTACCAGCGCGCCTGCGAGATTCCGCCCGCCAATGCGCTGTCGCATTACAACTTGGGCGTGGTCTTGCGCGAATTGGGCCGGCTCGACGAGGCTGCCGCGAGCTACCGCCGGGCAATCGCCATCAAGAGCGACAGCGCGGCCGCCCACGCAAACCTGGCGCTGGTGCTCCGGCAACTGGGTGAGGGCGAAGAAGCGGCACGCTGTTGCCGCAAGACGCTGGAGCTTGATCCCAACAATGCGGTGGCGCTGATGGCGCTCGCTGAACTGGATGCCGACCGGGGCGATTTCGTGCAGGCCGAGTCCTTGCTGAAGCGGGCGATTTCGCTCGACCCGGCGTCGGCGGTGGCCTGGGCGGGCTTGGTGCGGATTCGTAAAATGAGCCCCGGCGATTCGGGCTGGCTCGCCGAAGCGTTGAGCATAGCGAAGTCGCCGCTACCGCCTCGCGAAGAGGCGTACCTGCGCTATGCCATCGGCAAATACTTCGACGATGTGGAGGATTACGATCAGGCGTTCGCGGAGGTCAGGCGTGCCAATGAGCTGGCGCGAAGCTACACGCCCACTCACAGCCGAGAGGAATTGACGGCGTACATCGATACCGTGATCGGCTTGTTCGACGCAGCCTGGCGGGACCTCGTGACGCCGTATGCACATCCGTCGCCGCGGCCGGTTTTCATCGTCGGTACACCGCGGTCGGGCACCACTCTCGCAGAGCAGATCATGGCCTCGCATCCGGAAGTGTTTGGGGCCGGCGAATTGACCTATTGGAAAACGGCTTCGACGACCTATCTGGCGTCTGCCGCCGGCGGGGCAGACTGTGCCCCGCTGATCGGTCAGCTCACCGGCGACTATCTGCGCATGCTCCGTGAGCTGTCGCCGGACGCGCGGCGCGTCGTCGACAAGATGCCGGCCAATTTCCTGTTTCTGGGATTGATTCATTGCGCCTTGCCGAATGCGCGGATCATTCATATGCAAAGGCATCCGATCGACACCTGCCTGTCGATCTATTTCCAGAACTTCGAGACGACGCACTTTTATGCCAATGACCTCGACGATCTCGCGCATTACTATCGGCAGTATCAGCGGTTGATGATGCATTGGCGGGCCGTTCTGCCGGACGCGGCCATTCTGGATGTTCCCTACGAAGCGCTGGTCAAGGATCCCGACGCCTGGAGCCGGCGGATGATCGATTTCATCGGTCTACCCTGGGATCCGCGCTGCCGTGATTCGCACCTCACGGATCGCCCGGTGCTGACCTCGAGCCGTTGGCAGGTGCGGCAGAAGATCAACGATTCGGCGGTCGGGCGCTGGCGTCACTATGAGAAACACTTGGAATCGCTCAAGACGCTGATTGAGTAGCCGCGACCGCGGCGGCGGCCGCCGGTACCCACGGGCGGGCGACGGCGACACCGACGGCGATTGCATCCGCTCAGCGGTCGGCCTATTGTTCCCAGAGCCATGCAGCATCCTGACCTTCAGCAGACGCGCCCGACCGCGCCCGCGCCCGATCGCGTTGGCGCGGTTGGGCTAACGGGTTGGTCCGTGGCAGCGACCGTCGCGGGCAACGCCCTCGAGTTCTACGATTTCATCGCCTATTCCACCTTCGCCGTGTACATCGGCCGGGCATTCTTTCCGAGCGGCAACGGCGTGACCAATTTGCTGTTGACGCTGGCGACCTTCGGTGTGGGTTTTTTGACCCGGCCGCTGGGGGCGGTTTGGATTGGGGCCTATGCCGATCGGGCGGGGCGACGGCCCGCCATGACGCTGACCATCGGCTTGATGGCCATCGGCACGCTGGCTCTGGTGGTGACGCCAACGTACGCAAGCATCGGCATGGCGGCGCCGATCATTTTGGTGGCCGCGCGGCTGGTGCAGGGCCTGGCCCTCGGCGGCGAGGTCGGTCCGGCGACGGCTGTCTTGCTCGAATGTGCACCCTTGGCTCGCCGCGGTGCCTTCGTGAGTTGGCAGGGTATCAGCCAAGGCGCGGCCGTTCTCTCGGCCGGCATCGTCGGGTTTGCCCTGTCGCAGCTGCTGGGTGGCGAGACGATGGCGGACTGGGGTTGGCGCCTGCCGTTCGCGTTCGGCCTGTGCATCATCCCTTTCGGACTTTACATCCGGCGACGGCTGCCCGAAACGCTCGAGGTGCGCGGTACTCGCGGCAGTGGCGCGGTTCTGCGAATGCTCTGGGAGACTCAGCGTCGCACCGTGGTGCTCGCCGTACTCGCCATCATGGCGCTGACCATATCCACGTACGCGACCAATTACATGACGACCTACGCCCTCACGGCGCTGGGCATGCCCGCGTCCAAAGCGATATTTGCGACGATCGCAAATGGTGCGGCCATGATGGTGGCGGCTCTTTGCAGCGGTCGCCTGTGCGATCGATTCGGGCGCCGCTGGACCATGATTTTGCCGAGAGTCGTGCTGATGCTGGTGGTGTACCCTGCTTTCCAGTTGCTGCTCGGCGTGAAGACGCCGACCGTCCTGGTGGCAGTGACGATGGGACTCACGCTCATCGGCGGATTATCGGGGACGGCCGCGTTGACGGCCTTGACCGAAGCGCTGCCGAACGAATCGCGCAGTTCGGGCATGGCAGTGGCCTACGCCTCGGCCGTGACGGTGTTCGGCGGCACCGCGCAGTTCATCATCGCCTGGCTGATCGACGTCACCGGCGATCGCGCGGCGCCGGCGTACTACATCATGGGAACAACCGCCATCAGTGTCTGGGCGATGTTCAATCTGAGTGCATCCGTGACCGCCGCGAGCGGGCGGGAAGCGGCCGTTGTTTGACGATGGCCCTACAGGCCACGCTCATTGAGCATGGCCGTCGAGCGTTGATGCCACACGGGGTAGGGCGGCGGCACGTCGCTGGCCGCGTCGAGTGCGGCGATATGCTCTGATTTCAGCGTCCAGCCGACAGCACCCAAGTTCTCGGTCAGTTGGGCTTCGTTGCGCGCACCGATGATGATGCTCGTGACCGTGGGCTTCTGCAGCAGCCAATTGAGCGCGACCTGGGGTATGGTCTTGCCGGTTTGTTCGGCGACGGCATCGAGCGCATCGACGATCCGGAACAATCGTTCCTCGTCGTAATGTGGGCCCGTGCCCGCAATGTCGTGCGCGCGCGTGCCGGGCTTGGCGGGCTGACCGCGGCGGATACGGCCGGTGAGTTTGCCCCAGCCGAGCGGGCTCCAGATCACAGCGCCGACGCCTTCTCTGTGGCCCAAGGGCATGAGCTCCCACTCGTAATCCCGATTGAGCAGCGAGTAGTACACTTGATGCGCGACATGACGGACATAGCCATACCGGTCCGACACGGCGAGTGATTTCATGAGATGCCAGCCGCTGAAATTCGAGCCGCCGACATAGCGGATCTTGCCGACACGCACGAGCTGATCCAAGGTCGAGAGCGTTTCCTCGACCGGCGTGTTGTAGTCCTGGCCATGGAGCTGCAGCAGATCGATATGTGTCACGCCGAGGCGCTCGAGCGATCCGTCGACCGCCTCGAGCAAATGCTGCCGAGAAGAGCCGTAGTCATTGGGGCCTTCGCCCATCGGGAAGGTGACCTTCGTCGAGACGAGTACGCGCTGACGCCGGCCCTTGATGGCCTGCCCCAGGATGGTCTCGGCGAGGCCGTCGGAATAGATGTCGGCGGTGTCGAATAGCGTGACTCCGTGATCGAGACACAGGTCCACGAGCCGTGCGGCGCCCGATGCGTCGGTTGCGCCCCAGGCCTTGAAGAAATCAGTGCCACCGCCGAACGTGGCGGTGCCGAAGGCGAGTGCCGGCACCCGCAAACCCGAATTGCCGAGCCGTCGGTATTCCATGGAAGTGCCTCCGAGGCGTGAGAGGTGGACAGTGCATTCATGGTAGCGAATTTAAGGCGGCTTAGCGGCGGAATGGGGGAGGCCATGCCGCGTGCTGGTTGAGCGGCGGCGCGCCATGCACTTGAGTCCGGTACCGCACCCACGGTAACGTTGTGGTGCGCCTTTACACGGAGTACTTATGAAAAAAATTGCGCTGCTGACTGCGGCCTTGGGGTTCTTCGCCGCCGGTGCGTTCTCAGCCGGATTCGTCGTTGAGGAACTCGACAGTGCCCATGGCGCCACCGATGAGGCACTGCGCCACCTCGACGAGGCCAACCGGCATCACCGCGATCAATTCGGTGGCCACGAGGGCCGGGCTACGCAGCTATTGCTACAGGCCCGGCATGAGATCGAGGAAGCCGACCGCTTCTTTCAAGAGCACCACTGAGACAGGAGCATCACTCAGGAGCGCCGCCGACGAGCGCCAATTAAGTGCTCGCGCGACGTTACATGCCGCCGCGGAGCGTCACGTGCCGCGATAAACGACCCGGCCGCCCACCATGGTGAGCGTAACCCGAGTCTTGCCGATAGTGGATGGATCAACGGTAAAGATATCCTGCGAGAGCACCGCGAGGTCGGCGAGTTTACCGACGGTCAGGGTGCCGACGCGATCGTCGAAGAATGCTGCGTAAGCAGAGCCTTGCGTGTAAGCGCGCAGCGCGGTGTCGACACTGATCCGTTCCTCGGGGGTGTAGGCCTGCCCCGTCTTGGAGGCACCGCCCTGTGCCGCACCGTCGAGGGTCTCGCCCGCCACATTGGCCGTATCTGCCGAACGCCACGCCTCCCGGGTGACGGTCTCTTCGATGGACACGAAGGGATGGGGCGGCCAGGTACAGGGCCAATCGCTGCTGAAGGCGAGGGTGGCGCCGCCGGCCGCGAGGGAGTGCCAGCGGTCGGCAACGAGCGTTGTCGCAGGATCTGAGGTGCTGTCGGGCAGGCCGCAGCAGAAGGAAGGCTGCATCCCCGCGATCACGCCCAGCGAGCCGAAACGGGGCACGTCAGTAGGAGTCACCAAGTCCGCATGCTCGATTCGCAGCCGCCGGTCGCGCGGCCCGTGTTCCTTTTCAACGCGCTCATACGTATCCAAGATCATGTGAACGGAATCGTCCCGCAGGGCATGGGTCATGAGCTGGAAGCCGCGCGAGTCCAATTCCATGACGAGTGCGGCGTACTCCTTGGGCGTGTACACCAGCGGCGCGATGAGTCCGGTGCTGCCGTCGGCGAAGAACTTGACCAAGTTGGCTGACACCCAATCGTCATGGTAGAGGGTGCGCGCCTGTTCGAGGTCGCTGAGAAACCGCGGCGTGAGATGGTGGGGGACCGCGACCGCGCCAAAGGCGGTTCGGGTCCGCACCGTGAGTTCGCCGCGGTCACGTAAGGCGGCGTACAGCTTGAGCTCGTCGAGGTCACCGGTGGCGTTGACCACGCTCGTGATGCCGAAGCTGTTCAAGTAGTGGGTGGCCACGCGCAGCATGGCGAGCTGTCGATCGGTGGTCATCTGCTTGGCGACCGCGCGAACCGCGATCTGCATGCCGGCCTCGAGCAGTACGCCGGTGGCGTGGCCGCTGGCATCGCGAATGACGCCGCGTTCCTCATCGGGGTCGGCGACGGGATCGGTGTTGAGACCCGTAAGCTTCAGGGCGGCGGTATTGAGCCAGAGGGCATGCTCCGACGTGTTGTGAACCACGAGGGGACGGTTGGGCACGGCGCGGTCGAGCAGCGCGGCAGTGGGAGTCGTCGGCGGGACCGTACTGAAGTCCGCGCGGGCGAATAGCACGGGGTCGTCGGCATTCGACTCGGCATACGCCTTCAGGCGCGAGACCAGCAGGACGGGATTATCGGGGGTGATGCTGGCCTCGGGCGTCGACAGATTGAGGCCATGCAGCGCATAGGCTCCATAGAGCATGTGCATGTGCGAGTCGACGATGCCCGGTATGACGGTCTGACCTTTGAGGTCAATGACCGCGGCCTTGGGCGGACGTCGCTTCGCCACGTCCGCGTCGCTGCCGAGCGCGGCAATGCGACCGTTGTCGACCGCGAGGGCAGTGACCCACGGTGTCTTGGGATCACCGGTGTAGACGTGACCATGCAACAGCAGGGCGCTGGTGTTCGAGTCGGGGGTGTTGGGCGTGGCGGCGCCGAGCGCAATGGTTGAGGCTGTGCAGGACAGAGCAAGTGCCATGCCGGCGAGGGTGTTTACACTTGTCGTCATCAGTGCGACGACTTTAATCAATCCACCGATGCGCTGTCGACGAGATTCTTTTGCCGACCGTAGCAGCGGTCCGGTCAGGCGGCCCCCCTGTCTTCGAATCTTCACACCCCGTTCACAATCACTCTCTAACCTACTCGGTTCGCGAAGTATAAGGTTGGGGTGAGATGCGCGCAGTGGAGTGGGTGATCGGCGGGCTGATCGCGATTGCTTTGGCAAGCCTTGCTGCCGCCGGCGAGTCGCGAACACCGCCGGTTACGGACGCGCCGGCGACAGTCGCGCCGTCGACGGTCCCGCCGTCGGCCGTGGAGCCGGATGCGGCCGCCATGGCACGTATCGGACGGCTGATGTTTTTCGATCCCGCGCTGTCCGCGTCGGGAAAACTCGCCTGCGGCACTTGTCACGATCCGCGTTACGCCTATGGGCCGCCGCCGGGCAAAGCGCTGGCCTACGGCGGCAAGGACATGTCCCAACAGGGGACCCGGGCGGTGCCCTCCTTGCGCTATTTACATGGGATGCCGGCGTTTGCCGAGCAGCATCACTTCGTCGACGGCGACGTGGGTCCGGTGGGCGGCTTCACCTGGGATGGACGGGCGGCGAGCTTGCACGAGCAAGCGATGGTGCCGCTCCTCGCGGCCAACGAAATGGCGAATGCCGACGCGGCGGACGTGGTGCACAAGCTCGCCAAAGCCGCCTACGCGCCGATGTTCAAGGCGATCTTCGGCGCCGACATCTTCAAGGACCCCGAGCGCGCATTTGCCGCGAGCCTCGCGGCGCTCGAGGCCTTTCAGCAAGACCCTGCTGAATTCTATCCGTACACGAGCAAGTACGATGCCTTCCTGCGCGGCGAAGTCGAGTTGACCGAGCAAGAGGAGCGCGGCGCCCAACTCTTCAAGGATCCGGCGAAGGGCAACTGTGCGAGCTGTCATCTGGGGATGTCGCGAGGCGGCAAGCCGCCGCCGTTCACCGACTATGACTTCGCCAACGTCGGCGTGCCGCGCAACCCGCGTATAGCGGCAAACCGCGATCCGCATTACTTCGATCTGGGGCTGTGTGGGCCGGCACGACGTGACCTTACGGGCAAGCGCGAATACTGCGGCTTCTTCCGCTCGCCCACGGTGCGCAACGTCGCGCTCCGCGATGCCTTTTTCCACAACGGCGTTTTCACTTCGCTGCGCGACGTGATGCGCTTTTATGTGGAACGGGACCTCGACCCCGGAAAGTTCTATCCGCGCAATCCGGACGGCAGCATCCATAAGTATGACGACATGCCCGATGGCTTCCCCGTCAATATCGACAAGGACGCACCCCTCGATCGTGCGCCGGGCGCTGCGCCGGCGCTGACCGAAGCG